>OLGB01000107.1_pt1 | contig 120259 bp, 109 predicted proteins | sample 1605691 | NCBI WGS metagenome assembly OLGB01 (sample SAMEA3888925, study PRJEB22519) | human gut metagenome | biome: human gut; feature: human-associated habitat; material: faeces | place: Denmark | collected 2010 | reverse complement strand
CCATCTGTCGTATGATCCTGACCGCTATCTGGCACATACTCACAGATTTAAAGCCATATACGCCTGAAGGCTTTCTTGAATCGCGACCTGTGAATAAATCAAAAGTCTTGACTACTTCACAGGCACTTAATTTGATGAAGCAACGAGGCTACATTATCAAAGATGATGTTGTTTCTGTCACTTGATTAGGTGTTGTGTCTATATTTAATTTTTAAAACCGACTACTTAGGCGGTTTATTTGCTATGCCCTTTATTTCTTGGCTGTCCTCTACTTATTTGTTTCAAACTTTCACCTCCAAAACTAATATACAATCCTAAAATAATCCAAATATGCTTTATATCTATCCTGTGCTGCCAAACAAGTATCCAATAGATATCCCTTTTCTAAATCCCATTCCTTTAATCCACGATAATAAAACATCTTTAAACTATCTTCCACAATAAATGGAACAATATTATATTTCAGACACTCTTTAAACATAAGCAATCTACCAACACGACCGTTACCATCCTGAAATGGATGGATTCTTTCAAACTTCACATGAAACTTTAAAATATCCTCGAAACTCTTCTCTTCTTTTGCATTATACTCTTTCAATAGCAATTTCATCTTACCAGCAACCTCTTCTGGTAATGCTGTATGCATTCCTCCCACTTCATTTGGCATTTTTTTATAGTCCCCCACAGCAAACCAGTCTTTTCTAGAATCACTCGTCCCATTTTTCAAAAGCATATGAAGTTCCTTAATAAACTTTTCGGTCAATGTATATTTTGCATGGTCAATGATAGTATCTATACAACGAAAATGATTTACTGTTTCAATCACGTCATCCACACTAAGAACTTCATTCTCTACACCAATTGTATTGGTTTCAAAAATGTATCTAGTCTGGTCATGGGTCAGACGACTTCCTTCCATATGATTAGAATTGTAGGTTAATTCGATTTGTGTTTTATGATAAATGCCTCCTGCATACTTATTTGCTTTTTCTTCCTGTAAAATCTCCAACAATGTTTTAGAATGTTCCTTTTTCTTGTTTATACGCTCTGGCTTTTCTACCTGTTCTGGAATATTCCAAGTCTTTCCACTAAGAAATGCACCTGGAATACGATTATGCGCACAATAATTTCTCACACTACGTTCCGATATATCCCATTTTTTAGCTATTTCAGCCACAGAAAGGTATCGCATTTACTCTCCTCCATTCATCTCAAAATATTTTTTACCTTTATGATATAGTATACCACACTATCGGCAAATAAATTTGCAAAAATCTATTTTATATATTTTTTTTGCCGATAGCAAAATGAACAAATACACGAGCTCCTCCACAACTCGCACTGACTAAGAACTTGCACATTTTTCCTTCCAGATGCAGGTTGCACGCTTTTTGCAACTATCTCCCTTTTGCATCTTTGCACATCCCGCAAAATGTTTTACTTTTTAAGTCACACTTTCCAATAACATAAAAATAATTTGCATTTTACAAAAAAAATGTAAAAATAGTGAGTGAAAAACTTTTTTCATGCCAATAGTATAATGAAAAGCTTTTCAAGAGGTAGGAGATGATGAACATGAGGGAAGAAGAACTCATTGCCATATTGATGGAGGATACGGAGGCTGGTATGGCAATGGTAATTGATTTATACGGTGATGCTATTAAAACGATTTGCTATTCCATATTAAAAGGATTTCCAGAGGAAGATATTCAGGAAGCCATTGCAGACACTTTTGTAGGTCTATGGTCTGGAATTGCAAATGGACAATATGATGTAATGCGAAATGCAGAAATCAAGTTTTATCTATACGGAATTGCAAGAAAAACAGCCCTTAACAAAAGACGAAAACTTATGAAAAAAAGGCCCGTAGATAACATTGATGAAGTGGAACAACCGCTGGATTTTAACTTAGAAAAAGAAATGGTAAGAAAGGCTGATTATGAAGTAGTAAATGCCTTAATTCATGCACTAAACAGTCCCGACAAAGAAATTTTCTTGTATCGCTATTACAAACAATACAGCATCAAGGAAATTTCGGAGCAATTAAAACTACCCGCAAAAATAGTAGAAAATAAACTAACCAGAGGACGCAAAAAGTTAAAAATACAATTGTTACAGTGCGGTGTTACAATGTGAACAAACAGGGCAAAAATGGAACGGAATATTTTGTTTAGAAGGAGGTTTTTCTATGACAAAAAAGGAGCAAAACTTAGAAGAAAAATTAGAAGCATTACATCTGTACATAGAAGAAGAACCAAAAACGGAAGTTATGCGTGAGGAAGAGAAAAAGGAACTATTGCATACGGTCATGGACAAGATTGCAATACAAAAAAAACAAATGGAAAATGGAACAGAAAAAAATGTGCGGACAATTACACCAAAAAGAAAGAAGCGTGGTATTATGAAAAAAAATCATACAAAAGTGGCTGTTGCTGTCATCGGTGTTTTATTAGCTGGAAGTACCATAACAGCAGGTGCCAGAGCAATCTACTTAAATTCACATTTGGCTGATTACTTTAGAATTGCTTCTCCTGCAAACAAAAAGGATGCAGATAAATTAAAAGATACAACCAAAAATATGGTACAAAATCTAAATAAAACAGCTACCAGCAACGGCATTACCTTAACAGCCAAACAGGTAATTGGAGATGATTACGGTTGCTATTTATTATTGACCGTATCCGGAATCAAAAATAAAGCTGCAGAAGACGATTTGCTTTCCACTCCAGCCTTCAAAAATCTAAACATTACCATTCCAGGTAAAGACAGCTTACAAATTTCAGACTTAAAATGCATGGGACTGGAAAACGGTATTTATAACTATATTTTAAAAATAGGTTGTGAAAATCTGGAGGGCAGTAAGATTACGATTCATGCAAAAGATTTCGGCTATCAAAAGAAAAAGTTTACCTCCGTGGCAAAGGGAAACTGGAAATTACAATGGAATGTATCCTATAGCGGAAAAACAAAAGAGTATGCTGTAAACAAAGCTATTAATGTATATGGTGGAAAAGCAGTTTGGGATACTTTAAGCATTACACCTTTATCTGCATCTATTTCCCTGACTATGAAAACTAAAAATAAAATAGAAATGTCAGAAGCTTCGGCAAATGATGCCCTTTATGTAGACTTTGCAAATGGAAAACGCTTAAACACTAAATATATGGATGCGGAAAATGTCTATGATGATACAACAAAAATCTCTATGAGTTTTCCTACCATCACAGATATTGATACTATCGTAAGTGTAACCTTTGCGGGTGTTACCTATCCAATCCATCCAGAAAAAGCTGTTGCTAAAACAACGTATACGAACAAAGAGATGAACTTTTCTCTTCAACTGTCAGATGAGCTGAAACAGGTTATTACAACACCGAAAACAGAGAATTATAAAGATGCTGATTTCAATGCCAACGGTCAAAGAGTAAACTTTATTGGTAAAAAAGACAATACAAAAATGACTTTATTCACCATATTCCGCATAAAAGGTATGTGGTCACCAGAAGAAGCTGAAGATAAAAATCCAATGGCAAACTATATTGCCTATCGAGATGGCTACACCTATTTTATTCAATATGGTGAAATCGTAGATGAAGCACAAAATAAAGCCTTTGCAAATCTTTTAAATAAGGAATCGGGCATTGAACAATTTATTGCATTCTTAAAATAATAAAGTTAAACATCTAAACCTATCGTAACCTGTAGGATTGCCAAAACTGCATACGATAGACGTTCATACGGTATTTTCCGTACCGAAAATACCAGCCTGTAAGTTGTAACAAGAAAGTAGCGATTATACCACAAATCGCTACTTTCTTTCTCTTTCTATTCTTCCCACGATATGCTAAAATAAAACAAAGATATATATAAGATGATTACAAAAATAATTGTTTAAACCCATCGAAATCACGGAGGAGAAAACATGGTATATCGTTGTTTAAATTGTGGCGCAGCAACTAAATACGACGCCAAAATCGGTCGAATGGTTTGCGATTCCTGCTGTTCCATTTGGGACCCTGCACTTTTGCAGGCACAGTCCATACCAGAAAACGAAATAGAAAGAAAAACACCAGAAGAACAGCAAAAAGAACGTTCTTCCTTTGGTGCTACCGCCACTTTAGATTGTCCTGTCTATCACTGCACTGCTTGTGGAGCTAAGTTACTCATCAATGAGGTGGAAAGTGCCACCTACTGTGCCTATTGTGGACAACCTACCGTAATCTTTGACCGAATAAGCCAACAAAAACAACCCAAATATTTAATTCCTTTTCGAATAAATAAAGCACTTGCAACGGAAAAAGTGAAGGCTCGACTTTCCAGTGGTTCCTTTATTCCAAAAGAAATTCAAAATGTGAAACCAGAACATGTACGTGGTATTTATATTCCTTACAAACTAATCGATTTGGATTATAACGACGTACAAATATATATTGAACAACCTTCCAAGAAAAACAGGCGTGTCAAACGCTATTTGCGCGAAGGAACCGCAAAATTTAGAAATCTTACTTTAGATACTTCCATTTCTTTCAATGACGAATCGGCCAAACGATTAGAACCTTATGAAATGATAAGTTTAAAGCCATTTGAACCAGTTTACTTATCTGGATTTTATGCTGATTGCTCCGATGAAGACATTTATATCACAAAGAAAAAGGCAGAAAAACGTGCAAGGGATTTGTTTGTTTATAAAATGAAACAACAAATCAAACAGGAGGACAGAACAATCCCTACACTTTTCTCTGAGGACCCAGAAATCAATATCAAAAAAATGGAAGATATTTTGCTGCCCGCCTGGTTCTTTGTATTTCGATATAGAAATAAAAGTTACACCATCATGGTAAATGGACAAACCGGAAAAGTTGTTGGAACCGTTCCGATTGATCGTGCAAGAGTTTTTATGACCTTTCTTCCATTAACACTTGCTTTTACCTTACTCATTTTCATTGTTTTATTCATAGTAATCACGCCAAATCCCGAATTACTGGATGCCTTAATAGAAGGTACTACTCTGGCTGGTCTTTTAGTTTGGTTAAAAAGCATTCGATTATGGAAACAATATGAAAACAGCAAAACACTTACCATGGATTTACAAATGCAAGACTATTCCAAAATACGTGTCAATGAACAGGAAGGAGATTAATAAATATGCTACCTTTTATTTACCTATTATTTTCTCTTTTTTTAGGCAGTGGTATCTCTGCCATAATTGTTATGCATTGCATAAAAAAATCCAATGCACATGGCGAAAAAGAAGGAACTTTTGAAGATTTTACGAATTGTGATATGGAAATTCTCCGCAAAAAGGATTCTTGGACTATTGTTTAACCAAATCAAGTAAGTCCCCTACCTCAACTGCAAAAAATAATAAGCAGTGAGTGGGGACTTCTATAGAATAAGAAAGGATAGAACCTAACCCTTCTATCCTTTCTTGTCTTGTACCATGTAAAATATAATAAACTTTTCTAACCTGCAAACTGTGCTTCTTCAAAATATAGTGTAGGACTCATATGTTTGGTTGCTACAATATATCCTGTTTTTCCATTGCTTTTTTTCACTTGGAAATATACCTTATTTCCTTTATAAACGACCTTATTTAGTTTTACCACATGTCCCTTTTTTAATTACTTTTGATGCCTTCGTATATCCTTTCACCTAACTTTTCTTTCTATTTCTGACCTGTCACAAGCCAAAATTTCAAAAAAATTACCAAACAGGCTAAAATAACATAAAAAGTACAAAAATATATTATAGAATAAAATCCAAAAATAACTTTACAGAATACTTATCAACATCTTCAATCGAAAGGAACAGGTGAAATTTATGAAACATAAAAAAGTAGTTACCTCGTTAGCAATTGTCAGCATTACAGCCTCTTTACTTGGTGCTGCACAACCAGCAGTTACACACGCAGATACAAAATTGAAAGTATCCGTAACAAAATGTGCGCTAAAGGAAGGGGAAAGCAAAACCTTATCTGCAAATCAAAAGGTAACCTGGAAAACTTCTGATAAAAAGATAGTAGTGGTAAAAACAACAAAAGGGAAAAAGACAAAAATTACTGCAAAGAAAAAAGGCAAATGCAATATTACTGCCCGTACAGGTAAGAAAAAGGTAATCATTAAAGTTACCGTAAAAGGGACAACACCAAAGCCTACCGAAACTCCAAAAACAACGCCAGCACCTACTGCCATGCCAGCAACACCTATTCCTACTACAACACCAACTCCTATGGAACCTACTGCAACTCCAGGTGCTATTACCGGCGGTTCTATTACAGATACACCTACAGGCACCCCAACCACAGACACAGAAATCTATATGAATGAAACTTGCGGTGTATCCATCGGTATTTCTGATGTAAAAAATACATCTGGAACACTTACCATTAAAAATACCAGCGGGCATGACATATTCTTTGGATTAGAATTTTCTATCCAGAAATATGAAAACGGACAATGGAACACACTAAAAACGAATGAGATAGTCATTCCAGCAATTGGGATTCTTGTACATGACAAAAATGTATACTCCAATACAATTCAATGGAAAGACTCTTATGGAACTTTATCCGAAGGTACTTATCGAATCGTAAAAACGATCTATATGGGAGAGCAGAACAAATCCATTGCCAGTGCATTTGTAATTGAAAAAGAAACAGTGAACCAAAAATAAAATATTTCATATCATATAACAAAGCTATGATAGAGGTTTCTTTTATGCATTGTAATTGTCAAGATCATAAACCAGATTGTGAAGAATATTCTCCTAATTTACTGGTAACCAATGTTGCACAGGAGGCAATTCGAAATCCTCATTACCGTTCGGAACTATGGACTGGATACAAGATGCAAATGACACTGATGTGTATTCCCGTATGTTCGGATATCGGCTTGGAAATCCACGAGGACACGGATCAGATTATTCGGGTTGAACAAGGCTTTGGAAGGGTTTGTATGGGATTTTGCAAAGATGAACTAAACTTCCAGCAAAATATTTGCAGTGGAAGTACCATTTTTATTCCAGCAGGAACCTGGCACAATGTAATCAATACAGGTCGTTGCCCATTAAAATTATCTACCTTATATGCCCCTCCTCATCATCCATTGGGAACAGAGCAACATACAAAAGCAGATGCACAAAACTAAAAAACCACTTTAAATACAATTCAAAACAAGGCGTATGGCTAATCTAGCAATTTCATGCTACACTGGCCATACGCCTATTTATTACACATGTTTTTTCCTGTTATAAGATAAATGACAAATATCTGAAAGCGCCTTCCCTTTTATATCCCTGACAACAAATTTACGCTATCTATAGTTTGCAAAAAAATTGACAAAAAAGAAAAACAATAGTATTATTAAGTTTTATTATTATAGACTAAATATAGGAAACAGATGTGATTTTATAAAAAATTAATACTACTTGTTTCAATTATGTCTATCTATGCTAGGTTATCATCCTTTCCGTATAATAGTAAAGAAAAGAGTACTACCAGCAATGTATTGAGATGTCTAGTAAAATTATAGCAAATGGGGAACTGGAAATATATGAAGAAAAAACAAAAATAATAGAGGAGGAAAATGATATGGGAAATTATAAATTAGAGGAAGATATTAAAGTATATAGAGACAACAAATCGAAATGTTTATTATTTACTAGAATAACTTTAGGAATTGTTTTCATTATTCTTTTTCTTATGGGGAAAAAACCTTATGAAATTTTGTTGATTGGTGCCATCTCATATCTTATAGAAAATATTTTGAATTATAGAAAAATGAGTTATAAAGAGGATCTGATAGCTAGCATTGCTTTAGCTATAGGTATTGTATTTTTGATAATTTTGATTATATCTAAATATATAGGATAAGATAAAATCAAACGTTCCATAGCGGATATGCGATTCAAAACAAGGCGTATGGCTAATCTAGCAATTTCATGCTACACTAGCCATACGCCTATTTAATTACACATGTTTTTTCCTGTTAAAAGATAAATGACAAATATCTGAAAGTGCCTTCAAGCAAAGCAACAGTGAAGCAATTACATCAAGATTGTTGCAATATAATTTTCCCTTTTTCATAATGTGACTATATTTTGCCAAACAATATAGCAATAAAAAAGATTTTTAGGCAATGCTTCTAACTCTACTATATCTCTACTTCCTACCACTCTTCATTTGGATATTTCATATCCCAATCTTTTCTCAACTTTGTCATAATATCCATAACATCCTTAGAATACTCCAAATGCATACAAGCGGTATCTCTAGTTTTCACAGCAGTTTCCATATCTTGCATTTCATAATAAAGAGCATTCGAGGTATCTCCACATTCCACCTCTGTTTTCTCTCCTGTTTCGGCATCTACCAAAACTGCTTTGTCTGCCCTTGGATATTCCATAATTTCGATATATCCTTTTTCGCAACTGAGCATAGCTCTTTTTGGTTGCTTTGAATGCATCGACAGTGCTACTGTTGCCATCTGATCCTGCTTATTTTTCAATAATATTGTTGCCTGTTCATCGGAACCTGTTGGCGATGCTTTCCACTGACTCACAATATCTGTTGGCGTTTCGTCCATAAAACTTCTTACGATGGAAAGTGCATAGACACCAATATCAAGCATGGCACCACCTGCTAAATTCATATTGAAAAAGCGGTTATTCATGTCATACTCTTTAAAACTTCCAAAGTTTACTGTTATCATTTGCACCTTTCCCAACTGATTACTTTTTACAATTTCCCACAATTTTTTATAGATAGGCATATGCCAAATAGTCATTGCTTCTGCCACAATCAACTGCTTCTGGTTCGCCAATGCTATCATACGGTCAAGTTCTCTGCTATTCAATGTGATGGATTTTTCTACCAAAAGATGCTTTCCATGTTGCAATGCCTTTTCCATAAATGCATAGTGGGTATTGTGAGGACTGGTGATATAAATAATATCCACATCTTCATCCTCAAACATATCATCAATTTCATCATATACCTTTTGTACATCATACTTATTCGCAAACGCAATCGCCTTTTCATGGGTACGATTTGCCACCGCATATAGATTTTTCCCCATTTTTTGTAATGCCTGTGCCATCTCATTTGCAATCACACCTGTACCAAGTACCGCCCAATTCAAATTTTCTTTCATCTGCTGCCCTCCATTCTTTTAGAATGTACTCTCGGAATCTCCCTTGCACCCACTTTTGCGACTGTTTTTCCGCCAGCTATACACAAATTTAATCAACGTACGCTCCACGTACGCCTCATAAATTTGTGCATATCTGACAAAAAAACATTTTGCAAAATCAGGCACAAAGAGACTCCGAGAGTACATTAGACATATTTGTACTATTTTCCTAATGCTACCTCTTGCTGCCAATGCTGTTCACAATCCACTTCGCGAACTTATTTTACATCTTTCTTCGTGGATAATACGTGATACCCCTTCATTAATTTCGTATTTTCCATAAGAAACGGATGCGCGGTGCCCTGTCCCCATTCTGTGTCATACATTCCCATCAAATAGTTATTAAGCTGCTTACGATTGTCAAATTTAGTAACCTGATATGGTAACTCAAAGGAAAGTTTTTCAATAAACATCAATTTTCCATTTTTCAAAGGAACCAACACGCCAGTATGTCCAACGTATAATTCATTTTCCTCTTTACTAAAACTAGAATGCATAACTACGGTAATCAAAGATGCCTTTGTCTTAGAAGAAACTTTAATACCCTTCTTTTTCCATGCCTTTGTCAAATAATTAATTTGTTTCTTTGTATTACTACTGTATATGGTATTTACGCTGGAAAATAAATTTTCAAATGTCTTGTACTTCTTTTTTGAAAACGGAGCAGTTGGCGCATGGTTATACGCATCTTGATCCATAAAAAGCACCGTAGGATTTGGATTCGATGTATCTTCCACCTTAATAAAATCCTTCAGCAATGTAAACGCTGTCAAACGACAATTGTAACCAAGAAATAATTTATTCTTTTTGTTCCATAATTCTGATATCTTTCCCTCTGGATAAACAGGATTTTTCTTTCCAAGTTTTACAAAACCTTTCTTTACCAATCCAGAGTTTTGAATCGTTTTGTTGTAACTTCGTACCTGTGCAAGCCAAGCATCCACCGTTTTCTCGCTAATTCCAGCATTCATTAAAGCCTTTTTTGTTTCCTTCTGTGATTTCTTATCCACCAGATTAGAATAACATCCTCTTTTTTCTGCCTTTTTTGCTGCCAGTGTTGGCTGCGTAGATATGGATGCTCCTACTAATGCCATTACCACTACTGCACATACTACTTTCTTCATTCTTAAAATTCTTTTTTGTTTCATCCTAATTTTTCCTCCATTTCCATGCACGCTTCTGCACATTTTTTTCTATTGCACATCCGATTGTAAAACGGAATGAAGGAAGAAGCAATATACTTTTTTTGAATATTTCTTTACAATTTTATTACGCATGTTCTAAGCACGTTTGCAACGCTGCAATCATCTTTTGCAAAGTATCTGTTACCTCTTCTGATTTGACAAAAAGATTTTGCAACAAACTCTCTACATTTTTTTCAAAATCTTTTGGCAACTGTTTTGCCTCTTTCTTTGCATACTGTACCATCCGTTTTTCTCCCGGATGTGTCAGACGATTCATAGCGAAAATAATATCAAAATAAGATTCCAGAAAAGCAGCGGTTCTGTGATTTACACTAACCCAATCCTGACGCTTCAGTGCCTTTTTTATCTGCAAATCATAAGAAGGTAACATACCCGTCAACAATTTCTGATTCTGTGCAATAATATTTTTCCGCAATTCTTCTGGATATGGCACATCAAATCGTTTCTGCATCTGAGCAAATTTTCCCGATTCATCATACAAAATACGACTATGTATTAAATTGTGCCACATACAAGTAGTATACCCGTTGTGTGCAGAATGTTGTTCCACAACAGATGCTACCTCATTTGCAAAATCATCCGGATTTCGATAAAGAATATCAATATCTATCCCATCCTTTAATGTACAATCATCCTCCAACTCCCAGAAATGATTTCCAATCTCCATATAATTACAACAATTTTCCAGCACTGCTTTTCGTTTCTCTTCTTCAGGTACTTTTGTACAATAAATATACAAATCGTAATCCGACTTTTCATCAAAATTTTGTCCTGCCCTAGAACCACCCAAGGCAATGGCTTCTACCTCTTCCATCTGTGAAAATGCTTTCCATAACTGTTCAAAATACATCGAATATCCCCTTTCTATATATGCAGTTTTACAAGCAGTTTGCAGATATTTGATTTTTCTCCGTTTATCAAATCAACAACTCCATTCCTTATATATCCTCTCTATACCAGCATTTTGGGAAATTTTCACATCCATAAAATTGATTCCCTACATGCTCTCCCCGCTTTGCCATGCGAACCACTAACTTACCTCCAAAACGAGGACAAGTTTTTTCAACTTGACGTACTGATTCCCCAAAACATTCATGTTCTACTATCAATGATATTGTCTTTTTTCGCTTTGTCAATCCCCTTTACTAAATTTGTCTTTTCCAGTTTATTAGTCATAATATAACAAGTGGACAAGTTCACATCAACTTCCTATATCCCTCACCTATTGGTGACTTGCTGGATGGGATGCATCTTCCTACAAAAAATACGTGGCTATCATAGTAACTGTTTACTACAATACCCACGCAAGTCAGCCTTACCTATCAAATTTTTTATAATTTCCAGCTTACTGCCATCTCTCTACTTTCAATAAATTTCTTATAGGTTCCTTCTTGTTTCATCAAATCTTCATGGCGCCCCTGTTCCTTAATTTTTCCCTGATCCACTACAATAATCTGATCTGCATGTCGCACTGTCTTTAATCTATGTGCAATCATGATTACCGTCTTTTCTTTCGTTAAGGCTTCTATCGCTTTGATTAGTTCTTCCTCATTTTCAGGATCCACGTTTGCTGTAGCCTCATCCAAAATAATAATTGGTGAATCCTTCATAATAGCTCTGGCAATAGATATTCTCTGCCGTTCTCCTCCCGATAGGTTTATGCCATCTTCTCCAATGACGGTTTCGTAACCCCTTGGAAGTGACATAATAAATTCATGACAACAGGCTCTTTTCGCTGCATCCATTACTTTATCCATAGACGCTTCTGGTGTACCAAATCGGATGTTATTGGCTATCGTATCCTTAAACAGGTACACATTTTGAAATACAAAACTAAAGTTTGCCATCAAGCTGTCATAATTGTACTTTTTGATATTCTTTCCGTTTAATGTAATTTTCCCTGCATCTACATCCCAAAATCTTGCTATCAAATTGGTAAGTGTAGTTTTTCCTCCACCAGAAGGTCCTACAATTGCCAATGAAGTTTTTGCTGGAATCTTCAAACTGATGCCATCAATAATTTTACGACTTTCATAAGAAAATGAAATATTGTTTACTTCAATATCTGCATTTCCAGCTTCTACTTTTTCTCCTTCTAAATCCATTTGTGGTGAAGCCATAATCTCATTTACCTTATCAATCGTTACATCTACTACTCGCAACAAAGCAGAGAAACTACTTGCACTGTCCAGAGCTGCAAACATAATATAGGAAACAAGGATCATAACAATGCAAACTGCCAATTCCATAGTTCCATTCAAATAAAAGGCGATAGATGCCATTGCCATAGCTACCCCTATCATTTTTACGATAAAATTTTGAATGGCAATAAACGGTACAAAACTAACTTCCATCTTTAAGTTTAAGTCTGCCCCATATTCATTGGCAGCATTCAATGCTCTACACTGCTCCCCCGTCAGCTTATAACTTTTCACCTCTGTAATTCCCTGCACATATTCAATTACTTTATCTACTAAATTCTGATCTGCATGAAATTTATTCTTTGCTAATTTTGCAGAACGGGCAATCAACAAATGATTGAAGATAACAAATAACAAAACTCCTGCCAAAGCAATCAAACCAATTCGGAAATCAAACAGAAAAATCAACAACAGAATAACCGATGTACTTAATACTGCATTGGAAACCACCATAATTACTCTTGTGGCAACATTCTCAAGGCTCTGCATGGTATTTGTAGTAACCGAAATCACCTGCCCTAATGTATTCGCATTAAAATATCCCATTGGTACATAACGCAAATGCTCCGCTACTTCAATTCTCTTATCCGCACAAGTTCCATAACCTGCTCTTGTTTGCAAAAGTGTGGATTTATTTTTACAAAATGCTGCCCCTAAAATACTAGCTAACATAATGCCAAAACAAGTAACCGCCGTCTTTACTGTAACCTGCTCCTCCAATACAGCTTTGACCAACACATAGATGGCAGGCACTTTTAGTCCCTCAAACAGCACTTGTATCAAAGTAAGCCAAATAGAAGTCACAAATCGTTTTCTATTTTCTTCCTGACAAAAATTTAGAAACTTCTTAATTACTTTTATCATTCTGCCTCCTCCTTTACAGTATCTCTTACCAAAATATGAGAATCCCACATTTTCTTATATAATCCATTTCTTTCCAATAATTCTTTGTGCGTTCCCATTTCTTCTACCTTACCATCGTTGATACAACAAATGTTATCCGCATCTATAATGGTAGAAAGTCTATGTGCAATGACTATTAAGGTTTTTCCTTTTACAAGCCTTGCTACCGATGCCTGTATCACAGCTTCACTCTCTGGGTCTGTATATGCTGTTGCTTCATCTAATATTACAATTTCTGCATTCTTTAACATTGCTCTGGCTATGGCGATTCGCTGTCGTTCTCCTCCTGATAAATGTCCACCCCCAGAACCAACAATCGTATCATATCCATTTTCAAGGCTCATGATAAAGTCATGACAACCACTGAGTTTTGCTACCTTCTCTACTTCCTCATCCGTCGCATTTCCATCCGTTTTTCCCATACGAATATTATCGCGAATGCTTCGGTTAAATAGGTAATTATCCTGCGAAACATATGCAATATGATCAGCGGTATAAGCTAATGGCAATTTTCTTACATCTACTCCACCGATTTTTATACTTCCTTTTTCTACATCCCATAAACCAGCCAGTAGCCTTGCAATAGTAGATTTTCCACTTCCAGAAGGTCCAACTAAAGCTAAAAATTCGCCGTCCTTCACTTCTAAATCAATGCCATGTAACACTTTTTCATCTTGATATCCAAACTCCACCTTTTCAAAACGAACTGAATAATCTACAGGTTGACAATTTTTTCCCAAAACCTCAGGGCGTTCCATTTCCTTTGCATCCAAAATGGTGCGAACCTCTTTTACAATCAATTTCATATTTGCAAGGTCGTCTTCATAAGACATAACCTGAATAAATGGTTCTATGATTGCAACTCCATAAATTAAAACCGTAAAAAGCGTAATGGCATTTACAGTTCCATGCATATACATAACCGCTCCGACTGGTAGTAATGTAACCATCGTAGCAGGTGCAATACACATCGCAAGTGTCATATACACATTACAATTTGCCATCCAATCTACATAACTGTTAGCCCCTTCTTTCGCTGCATTTACAAATTTTTCGTAGGATTGCTCTGCTTTTCCAAAGGCTTTGATTACTTCGATACCATTAATATATTCCACCGAAACATCATTTAAGTTTTTATTTGCTTCTGTGCATCGGTTAAAATGTTTTTCATAATCCGCTGTCATCATAAGCATAAAACACACCATTCCAATCGGTAATGTTACCAATGCCGCAATACCAAGCTTCCAGTTTAATGCAAAAATCGCTACAATCACAATAATCGGTGACAACAGATTACTTGTAAATTCAGGAACAATATGTGCCAATGTAGTTTCTATCGAATCTACTCTTTCTACAATAGTCGATTTCAAACTTCCTGCCTGGTATGCCAGCACATCCCCTAAGGGCATTTTTGCCAGTTTGTCAGTACATTTTTTTCGTATGTTGGCAAGAATGGCAAAGGTCGCACCATGCGATAAACAGGTAGAAATAGAATGAAATACCACCTTTCCAAGGAATAATACGGTCATCCATACTCCAAGCATCATGTACACTTTAAAATCTTTTTCTCCACTTACCAGATTGCTGACTATCTTTGCCACCACAAAGTAGGGCATAATTCCACTTATGACACTCAAAAATGCCAATAGAATACTCATAACAAAATAGGGCTTTTTGTCTCCTACTTGTGAAAAAAGCCATGCAATCGGACTTTCTTCTTTTTGTTTGTTTTTCTGTTCCATATATCCTAATCCTTTCTATATAATTTTGATAAAACAATTGTTTCATAACTTCCTGATAAACCAGAGGCTTTTCAAACTTTGATACTAACATTTTCCCATACAACTTTGCACATAACAGATTGCCTGTAAATGCAGGAACAATACATGCTTCAACGTTCTACACATGTAGATTGATATCTGTATCATTTAACACCTCTTTTAATGCCCCATACCTTCTGTACTCCAATGGTGTTCTCCCCATTTCTCTTGCAAACGCCGCAGAAAATTTGCTTGCGCTGGTGTAACCGACTCTTTCCGCTATTTCACTGATTTTTAATTCCTTGTTATGCTTCAAAAGTACGGCTGCTGTATTTAAACGATACTTTTTCATATATGTAAATACAGGCGTTCCATATTCGTTTCGAAAACATTTTTTTAACGCTGTGACATTTATATCAAACTTTTGTGCTAGCTCCTCAATGGTGTAAATTCGATTTAAGTTTGTTGTCATCAGCTTATGGATCGCACGAATTTTTTCTATGTCGCCCTTGTAAAAATACGGTTTTTCCACCTTATATTTATCAATTTCCAAAGCAGATAAATATAGCAGCAACTCCAATATTTTTATTTTGTAAAATTCATGTTTAATGCTGGCTGGTACATTGTATAATTCGGAAAAGATATGATTGACCTCAGGTGCGGAGGCAATGACATACGGCTTGGATTGTCTACAGTACTTTTTTAAAATATCCTCTGCACTCACAGAAAAGTCGGGAACATATCCTTTCAATGCTTTGTTTGCCTTGTTCAGCTCAAAGCCAATAGTAATGCCATAATAATGATTTAGTGGAAAGGTTGAGGTACCATTGTTATGTGTACCATCATCTACACGTAACTCCCCCGCTGTCAAACTGCAATTATTTCCTTCCCTGTCACAAGTCTCAATCTGTCCTTCCCTACAATGATCAATACACAAAAAATCATCCGCCGAGTTAAAATCGGTTTTGCATTCTTTCATGTGAAAATTATTGTACATGATATAAACGCCTTCAAAGACCTGATATATCGTCATCGTGCCTTCCCCAGTCTCGTTCATCAAACGCATCACTTTACATTCTTCATTTTGAAATACGTCGTTGGCATTGGATATAATATTCATTTCTGGAAACTTCTCCTGCTCCATACACAAACCTCCCGCCTGTTAGTTTTTCCTAACAATAACTTTATAAATTAATCTTCCATTTTTTTCAAGTCCCAATTAGTTCAAAATATACCAATTGGTTTTTCTTTTTCTTCTTGGGATATTTTTTATCTACTTATTTTCTATTATGTGTTCTTACTACGGCTGGAAACAAAAAGAAACTCCGTAATCAATATTCATCAATTACAGAGTTTCTCAAATGCTTCCTCACAACTATTTATAATGCATCAAACTTCCCTCATCGAAGGTATATTCTGCTGTATGAAATGGATAGGACACCTCATCCTCATAATACCACGGATCATCCTCATGCAAAGGATTCTTTAGCAAATGAAATTCTTGTGCTGGCATATAGCCCTGTGCCAGAAGGAATGCTTTCTTCCCTTCCGCATTTTCGCATAAATCTACAACCATAACTACATGTCCCGGACTTCCACCCTTTATAAAAATATCGCCAATCTGCATTTGCTCCATGCTAATTTTCTTGGAATCAGATTCCATATTCATCGTACCAGAATAGGCAAATACAACACGCATAAACTTCTGAAAAGAAGCATAACTACTATCATTCCCTGCTGCCGTTCCCCATGATACATTGTTTCCATCCACACAAATGGTGTATCCCTGACTCCATTTACTAAAATCTGCCACAAATCCACTTCCTAATGTAAAACAAATTTTATCGTACTGTCCGCGCTGATAGTAATACTCTCCAAAGACACGCATGACCGAATCTGCGCATTGTTGTAAATCTTCCTTTTCTAAAGGTAACTTGAACACCGCTATATGTACATTTTGTTTTTTCTTTTTCTTTCCATTATATAGCAACACTGGACTTCCATCTGGTTTCATCTCATATCCCCGTAAAAAAGCTCCTAAACTATTCTTTTCCACCTTTATTCGACTATAACCTTTTGGTGTCCGAATTCTTGTTTTTAAGGTATTCCCTTTTTTATTTATATAATTAAAGGATTGCTTTTTCGATTTTTTATCCGTTTTCTTTTTTGTTACAACGCTATCTGTATTGTGTATTCCATTTTCATTCACAATATGACATCCCTGCATCAGCAAACCCATTCCTGCTACTGCCAAAACAAACAATACTTTCTTTTTTCTATTCATCTTTTTTCTATTCATCTTTTTTCTATTCATCTTTTTTCTATTCATCTTTTTTCATTTCCTCTTTTACTTTTTCTAAAATTCCAATATCTGCAGGCAACCACTGAACCATAGACAATTGCTCCCTTGTCAACCATTTTGCATCGGTATGTTCTTTTAGTACCAATTTCTCTTTTGCTACACACCAAAAACAATCCATAGACAAATGAAAATCTGGATAATCATATTCTACCGTGTCCAGTTGCTCTCCAACAACTATCTTTGCATCTAACTCTTCCTGGATTTCTCGCACTAATGCCTGTTGTGGAGTTTCTCCCCATTCTATTTTTCCACCAGGGAATTCCCATCCACCCTTCCATGCTCCATAACCTCTCTGTGTGGCAAAAATCACAGACTGTCCTTGCTGATTTTTCTTATGCAACACGGCCGCAACTACCCTGACTTTTTTCTCGAATAGTGCTATTTTAAACTCTGTCAATTTTATTTCTGCCACAAAACCATATTCCTTAAATGCCTCCGTCACTACTGTAGCAAAAATTTCTTCTTTTCCCTGACAGGCGCATATTCCTAATGGCTCAATAAATGCTGTACTTCCATTACCAAATTGAATTTTGTATGGTACCTGCTGCTCTTTTAATTTTGCATTGACATGTGCGACTATATTATAGGTTAATTTTCGCATTTCTTCCTCCTGTTTTTTATGTACTTTCTCTACCCTATGCCTTTTACCTAAGCCTTGCATTTTATGAAAAATTAAATACCTATATTCCATTTACAGACATACTATGTTTCTCAGTATGTCTATAATCATGGTAAGTGCTTTGCAAATTTATGTCAAGTAATGGTTTGATTTGTACAATTCCTTCTGCCGACTAAACTGTTACATCCTATAGAAAACAAAGCCATTCCCTCTTATTTTTATTTTCAACCACTTTGCAAAAGAATAGCTGTCTCTATTATTTTTTCCCTTTTTCTTTTGCCAGCAAAAACGCTGCATTTTTTCTTTCCAAAAGACTTAACCAAGTTTCCTGAAATTCATCTGGTTCGTACTCTCCCTCATACCAGCTTTTTTCATCAAAATACTTTTGCAATGTTTTGTCTTTAAATTTTCTACCATGTCTTGCATAAATCTCATTTCGTGCCAAACGAAGCTCCTTATCGGAAAGTCCTTCAATGTCTTCCTCGCTTAAATAACAGCTATCACTATACGGAAGAATGTACTCTTCCTCGTCGTCATCTGTATCATACTCTTCATCAGTTCATCATTACATGTTAGAGGCTAACCACTTGTATATCATATTCTTTTTCTCTTTGCAACTATCAACATAAACGAATACAGCTATCAGCCTGTTATATTATTTGTATATTTTCTGTATTATCTACTTATACTAATAGTTGTATTGTGGGGGGATTTACTTGAATTACGAATTACTTGGAAAAAAAATCAAAACGGAACGAAATAAACTTAACCTTACCCAGGAACAATTAGCAGAATGTATAGACATTTCTACTACTTATCTTGGTCAGATTGAACGTGGCGAACGAAAGGTTACTTTAGATAAATTACTTCCTATTGCTAATAGGTTAGGTGTTTCCATTGATTTTCTATTATCTGATTCACTTCCGAAACAGGAAGACTACTATATCAATATGGTTCGTCAATTATTTTCTAACAGAAGCACTTTAGAAAAAGAACTGGCAATAAACACAATTAATTTTCACCTATACACAAGATAAATTATGATAACACGACAATATCAATTCTTTCTTTACGTTTCAAAAGAGACAACCACATAAAATGCGAATATGCCTCTTTTTTTCATTCTTTTCTTTTATACACATGACATAGTCAGTCATCTAAAAATCATTCCACACAAACATTATTTTCTACAAGCCTGTTTTCTCTTAACTCGTATCCCACAGGCAATCCTGTGGGTTTTTCGCCGCCAATTTATAACCAACAGTTCCTCCCATTTTTGTCAACGATATTCGCAATCCGCTTCGCTACTTGCTCCTATAAAAGCGACACTGCGTGCCTTACGAGGTATGAGGCTTGAACCCCACACCTCGTGCAAGAAAACCCACCGCCTAAAGGTAGTGGGTTTTCTTGTCCTTTCATAAAAAAATTGCATTCTTTTTCCCAAAACTGTATAATAAAGTAAGGAGTTGTTACCGCATCCTTTTCATTTTCAAAAGGATGCGTATTTTATTATTACCAAAGGGGGAATGGTATCTATGAAAATTCAAGATTTTACAGACATGAAAAGATTTCAGGAAATTATGGAAAACTGGGCTTCTGCTACTGGTCTTGCTACCGTTGCAGTAGATTCTGACGGCAATTATATTTCAGATTGTTATAATTTCACAGACTTTTGTATGAAGTATACCAGAAATTCAAAAGAGGGAAAAAGACGTTGTGAAAAATGCGACAAAGAATGTAGTGGCATTTATTATTGCCACGCAGGGTTGATTGATTTTAGCATTGATCTGGTCCTACACGATCAAAAAATAGGGGCTGTTATTGGAGGACAAGTTCTTCCCGAAAATCCAGATGAAGACAAATTTCGTGCTGTTGCCAAAGAAATCGGAGTAAATGAAACTTCTTATATTGAGGCTCTCAGAAAGGTAAATGTTCGTTCCAAGACACAGATTGAAGCTGCTGCATACCTACTGGGAGATGCCTTAAATAACTGTATTTTCGCAAGTTACAGTCAAAAATACAACAGCAAACTATTAGAACATCTGGAAGGTGGAATTGCTGACTGCCATACTCTGGTACAAGAAATCAAGGCAAATACATCAAAATTATTTAACATTCAAAAGCAACAAAAAATGTTGGCTCTAAATGCCAGTATTGAAGCCGCAAGAGCGGGAGAAGCCGGACGTGGATTTTCCATTGTTGCAGACCAGGTGGAAAAATTATCACAAGACTGTAATACACTAAATTCCTCCATTTCCGAAAATATTGAAAAAATTTCCTATGTCATTGATAAATTAACAAACGAGAAAGAAAGATAAATTAATCAGGAATGTGCTTTTGTATCATTTTACAATACGCACATTCCTTTTTTTATGCTTAAATTACTATGTATGAGGCAACGATTCCGCCTCTATTATGTTTATCATGCATTTATATCTGTATAACTACAATCACTGTTCTTTTTCTTGTTCTCCAATCAATACATTTTTTCCTTCGAATGCAAAACCATATTTCCGTATTTGTTCTTTTTTAAAACCTCTTACAAGCAACTCTGTCTCATATTTTTTCTCTTCAATTTGCGAAAGAGCAACCTGTACCGTTTCCTCTAAGGAATGTTCTTTTTTTGCATTGAATACCTTAAATTCTAAAATGATGGAATCCTCTGCCTTATCCTTTGGTTCTATCATTACATCATAACGACCAAATCCACTTTCCCGATTGGAAGTAATCCAATATTTTTCCGAAAGTTCCACAATCAAGCCAAGTACGAATCCATGATAAAAACGTTCCGGTTGTCTTTGGGAAGGTCCTTTTCCAGTATCAAAATTACTAAATACCTGCTCGGATACAAGATTCATATATTCGTTCATTTCTTCTACATTGCCACAAAGCATTGCTTTGACAAAATCATTGTAATCCCATTTTGTTTTTTTAAACCATCCACGTACCATCTTACGAAACATTCTTTTTACTTCCTGATTGGTAAGTGCCAGTTCGTATAATGGTTCTTCGTCTTCGCTGATTTGGTCCATCTGTTCATATTTGAGGACTTTTAAATAGCCACTGGCAAGCATCAGACTCCAAACTGCATCTTCATCCTCATCCAATTGATCATATACGATCTGCTCATCAATAGGACAATGAATGCTATCACCTTTTAGCAATATCTCAAAGTTACTCTTTAATCGATTGCTTCCTTCTTGCAATAATTTACTTACCGATCTATTACTACTGGTATTTTCCCAATAGGTATCAAATTTCCCCTTCATTTTTAGAAAGTTAATAATAGACCATGGATTGTAGATGTGTTTTTGTTTTCCAAATACAAATCCATCGTACCACCACTTTACCATTTCTTTCTTACTTCCGTATCCATAATCTTCCAAAGTAGTAAACACTTCTTCTTCTGTAAAACCAAACGCTGTTTCGTATTCGTTAGAGGTCGTTGTAACTACCATAAGATTATTTAGGTCTGAACATACAGATTGGCATTGAACACTTGACGAAGCTCTTATGAGTCTAGTGTGAAAGCCCACCTCGTTCACTCGACGAGGTTCTTTCGAGGTCAGTGACGATGGTGCTACTCCAACCCTCGTAATTCCAGTCATTACAGCTCGTTCAAGTGAAGTATTCGTCTTAAAAGTAGCATTAAAAAGATTTCTTGTGAAATTTATTAATTCGTCCCAGTATCCATTTACATATGCTTCTTGCATTGAAGTATCATATTCATCCAAAAGGATAATCACCCTTTTTTCGTAATGTTTATGAAGGTATTGCGATAAGCGATGCAACGACATACTAACAAGGGCATCATTCATATTTTCTTTTTTTTCTATTGTTTCCCGTATATAAGATTTTTCATTTTCTGTAATATTTTTGCTTTGAAGCAAATAGTTATGATTGTCATAAAGATCTGCAATCATTCTACAAATTTTTTCTCTTGTGTTTACAAATCTATTCTCTTTTATATTTGCAAAAGAAAGGCTGTTTTCTTCCCTTTATTGTAGCAAATACATGCGTTTGAAACAAGAATCATTCAGGGATTTTTACGGACAAAATCAACATTCCAATATTCCAACTTTTATACGATTGAATACATATTCTATCAAAGAATGCTTACGAAATATCAATGCCCCATCTGCTTTTTAGAATGCATTTTCTGATAAAGAAAAAACGGATAAGAAACCAGATGTCCCAGCTTCTTACCCGCATACTCTTTTTCTATTTTATATCAAGTCAAGGATATTCGAAATCCGTTTTGGTACTTTTATGATAATAACGTATTCTCTTTTCACTTTATCCCATCAAGGGAAAATGCCCTTTATTTCCTCCGCAAAAATTAATTTTTTCAGCGCTACAATATAGGCACCCATACGATAGGTACAGGAATATTGTTCTACTGCCTCCTGTATCTCTGCAAACGACTGCGTCATCAGTTTTTCCAGCATATCATTGACTTGATTTCGTTCCCAAGTTAATTCCTGTATGTTCTGTACCCATTCAAAGTACGATACGATAACGCCACCGCTATTGGCAAAAATATCTGGAATTAACAGGATGCCTCTTTCTTTCAATATGGCATCTGCTTCTGTTGTAGTTGGTCCATTTGCAGCTTCTACGATATAACGACATGCCAGCTTTGGTGCATTTTCTTCTGTAATCTGATTCTCCAATGCCGCAGGTACTAAAACATCGCAGGCACAGGTCAAAACTTCCGCATTGGTAATGTGTGTGATGTTAGGTGCCTCATACTCCTTTAATAATTTTCCCGTCTGCTCTACAAAATCCGAAATTACATCCATATCCAAACCATTTGCACAGTAAATACCACCAGAAACATCGCTAACGGCTACCACCTTTGCACCTCTATGATGAAAAATCCTAGCAGCATTGCTTCCTACATTTCCCATTCCCTGAATGGCTACCGTCGTCCCAGCAAGTTCTTTTCCAACCGTCTTTAACAAAAGTTTTGTACTGATCACCACACCTCGCCCGGTCGCTGAATTTCTACCTCTGGAACCACCGAGTTCAATTGGCTTTCCTGTTACAACGCCAGGACATGGTTTTCCTTGCAACTGGCTATAGGTATCCAACACCCATGCCATGGTCTGTGCATTGGTGTTTACATCCGGTGCTGGAATATCCGTATCAGCTCCAATGATTGGTGCAATTGCAAAGGTATATCTTCTGGTAAGATTTCTTAATTCTCTCTTGGATAAAGTCTTAGGATCCACCTTTACTCCACCTTTTGCTCCTCCATATGGAATATTGGCAACGGCACATTTTAAAGACATCCACGTTGCTAATGCTTTTACCTCACTTAATGTACAATCCTCATGAAATCGAATTCCACCTTTAAACGGTCCCCGAATGTTAGAATGTTGTACCCGATAACCTTCAAACACCTTTACGGTCCCATCATCCATTTCCAAAGGTAAGTACACCTTTGTCTCACGCTGTGGGTTCTTTATAATGTCAAACATCGTTTTATCTATTTTACCAACTTCCATGGCCTCTTCCATCGTTGCCACTACGTTCTCATATGGATCATATACTTTTGCCATAATCGTCGCTCCTTTCCCTGCAAATCTTTGTGTAACCTTTTATACCATTTTGCTTGAGGCAGGTACCTTGTTTCTTTATGTATCAGACTAGAAAGTATGTTTTCGCCGGCTTTGGTTTTGACCTCTTACACACCCACATCTTATGCCCTCCTTTTTCTTCCGTCAATACTTTTTTAAAAGAGGAAATTTCTTTATTTTTTTCAGCCCAAAACTTTATTTTCTTTTGTCTTTTTATTCCTTCACTTTCAAAAAATAAGTCAAACAAATCTATTTATCTTTTTTCCAAAATGTACCACTAGCATTTTTTCCCTTCATTGCTATACTAAAATTATGTAGAACTTTACAGGTCTGTAACAATCCGGAGGTGCATAAACATGAAAAATAATGAATTAGATTCCATTGATAAACGAATTTTAGAAATCTTACAAAAAGATGCCAGAACCCCTTTAAAGGAAATTGCCAAGGAGTCTTATTTAACTGCTCCTGCTGTTTCCACACGCATTGCACATCTGATTGAAAAAAATTATATTACCGGTTTTCATGCCACTCTAAATCCAGAGTTGCTTGGGTACCATATTAAAGCATTTATAAATCTGGAAGTTGCTCCCAACGATAAAAAAGAATTCTATCCATATATCAAAAAATGTCCCAATGTCATTGAATGTAACTGTGTAACCGGAGATTACTCCATGCTGCTGGAAGTACAGTTTTGTACAACCAATGACCTGGATCAATTTATTGGCGAATTGCAAACATTTGGGCGCACAAAAACCCTTATTGTATTTTCTACTTCTGTAGAACATCGTGGAGTGCAAGTATTCTAAATAATTCATCTCCTTCTACATCCTTCTTTTATTTCAATAATTTACCGGTATACTTATGTGTCATTTTTGTGTTATATTGTCCGTGTTACTGCTAACAATCACAGTTTTATCTTTCAGAATATGGCTGTGATCTATTTTTATTACAACGGAAACTCCGCAGAACAATGATTTTGTTTCCCAATTGGCTCAACTGGTAAATGTAGAACGTGCCAAAGCTGGACTTTCTCCTGTCACATTGGATACCACCTTATCCAAAGCCGCGCAGGTTCGTGCCAAAGAAACGGTAAGTTACTTTTCCCACACCCGTCCAAACGGAAGTACCTTTTCCAGTGCAATTACAGAACAGGGCATTTCTTTTCGTGGTGCAGGAGAAAATATCGCATATGGACAGAAAACACCACAAGAAGTTATGAATGGCTGGATGAACAGTGCAGGACACCGTGCTAATATCCTGAATGCTAACTTTACTAAAATTGGTGTAGGATATTATCAGCAAAATAGTGTAAATTATTGGACACAATTATTTACTTATTAAATTTAACATAGCACTAAATTTTTAATTATTCGCTAAATCGTTTTATTACGGTTACCCATTTTTCATTGCCAATTATCTCAATGATATAATTTTCCAAAAAATAGCATTATTAAAAATTTATTGACAATCTGATATCTGTACTATATAATCAAATTCATAATAAAAACGAGGAAGTTTATAGAGACATAAACTTTCTCGTTTTTTATTTATGCGAACAACAAATCAAGATTTTATAAATGCGTAAGAAAATCTACTGCCATTAGGCGGTGGGTACTCTTACACACAAGTCTTGAGGACTGTCGCATTCACTTTGGAAACTCACAAAACATTTTTGTAGTTTCTTTTTGCACCTCCATGCCAGTGTGTAACCCGATAACGTAGTTTTAGGAACCTAACAAAGACAATTTACTATTGTCAAAGATGCAAGTACGTGAAAACTATTTGCGCTGATTTAAAAGGAGGATGAAGCAAATATGAAAAAACACAATTTAATTAAGAAAGAATTTGCCGCATTTGCATTGTCAACTGCTATGGTATTTTCTATGTTCCCTGCAATAACCCCTGCACCAATTGCTAATGCTGCAACTGCTGCCACAGAGGCTTCCAATAGCAAAAAAGTTACTACCGCAGAGGATGACCTAGAAAATATTTTTACAACAATTGACTTGATGGATGCCAGTATATCCGAGCTTAGTTCCGCAATGGAAAAAGGTGAGTTGACTGCTGTACAGTTGGTACAAATGTATCTTGATCGAATTAACGCTTATGATAAGTCTTTAAACCTAAACTCCATCATTTCCATAAACCCTGACGCTTTAACAGAAGCTGCTAAGCTAGATCAGCTAAAAGCAGAAGGAAAAATCAAAGGAAAGCTTCATGGTATTCCTATTATCGTAAAAGATAATTACGATGTAGCAGGAATGGCAACTACTGCTGGTTCCGCTTCTCTTGCAAATTCCATTGCACCAGATGATTGCTATGTAGTAAAAAAATTAAAAGAACAGGGCGCTATTATATTAGCAAAAGCAAATATGTCCGAGTTTGCATCCAGTGGTTCTGACTCACGCTCCACACTTGGAGGCACCGCACATAATCCGTATGATACTACACGTTCCTCTGCAGGTTCTTCTGGTGGAACAGCCGTTGCAGTTACTTGTAATTTTGCAGCCGCAGGTTTAGGAACCGATACTGGTTCTTCCATTCGAAGACCATCCTCTTTTAACAACTTATACGGCATCCGTCCATCGAAAGGGTTAACCTCCATTGATGGTGTAATTCCACTAAATGCAGACCGAGATGTAACAGGTCCTCTTTGTAGAAGTGCAGAAGACTTAGCTATTATGTTAGAAGGAATGGCTGGAACCGATCCTGCTGACAGTTATACTGCTGATGCAAATAATTTAATTCCATCTGGTGGTTATACTTCTAACTTGACTAGTAACAGCCTAAAAGGAAAGAAAATCGGTTACCTTTCCAACTCATTTGGATATTCTGTATTAAACACAGGAGAAGTTGCTACAGGAAGCGCAGTATCCTTGGATAACAAAATTAGTGGTATGGTTACAAAAGCAAAAAGTAACTTAGTAAAAGCTGGAGCAACACTTGTAGATGTATCAAACTTAATTCCAGAAACATTGATTACCAGCCTTAGACAAAAAACCAGCTACAGTGTATTTGAATGGGATATGAATGAATATCTTGCTTCCCTTGGTGAAAATGCTCCATGTAAAACAGTAAAAGATATTATGAATACAGGATTAGGTGTGAATTATATTAACATTAGCGTAAAAAATCCTGCTAATTCTCTATCTGAGATGACAAATCCACGTACAACAGAGGATTGGAATACTTGCTGGAATAATATGTTGAATTTCCGAACAACAATAAGCAAGATTTTAAAGGATAATGGCATTGATGCTGTTATTTATGTTTCACAAACCGATGTAGCCAATGTGCAGGAGGAAAATGCAAACCTAGCAAAAACAACTGTCAATAAAAATAATGCTGCAAGCTACATAAACTATTTTGGACCTGTAGCAGGACTTCCTGACATGATGATGCCTATGGGCTTTGCAAAAACAGATGCCGCAAATGGTTATACCGAAAAAATGCCTTTAGGTATGTCAATGTTTACAAGCTACGGAAATGAAGAAACCTTATTTGAAATTGCATACGCATACGAACAACAGGCAGGAAGCAGTATCAGAAAAGCACCAGATAGTGTTCCAGCTTTAAAAGATGAAAATGTAAATGCTTATCTGGATAATCTTATGGACGCCGTTTACAGTATCGATTACGACAAATATACGGTATATCCAGAAGCAAAGATAAAGAAAATGTATAGCAAATATGATGCGGCTGAAAAAGTAAATACCAATGATATCTATGAGACTTATGATGCTGCATACGATTTAGCTGTTGCCTATGACTCTGTTTTAACTGCTTTAAATGGAAAGGAAAAAGTAGAAACACCAACTGTCAGCAAACCTGCTAAAGCAAAAATTTTGAGCGTAAGCAGAACAGCCTCTAACAAGAAGATAACAATAACAATGCAAAAACAGAAGGAAATTACAGGATATGAAATTCAATATTCTACATCAAAGAATTTTACTTCTCCAACAACTAAAACAGTTACTTCTTCCACTGTCAAAAAAGCAGTAAACAAGCTGAATGCCAAAAAGACTTATTATGTTCGAGTACGTGCATATAAAACTTCAAATACCAAAAAGATCTATGGTGCATGGTCAGCAATTAAAAAGATTTCTATTACTAAGTAAAACATGCATCGGTAAAAAACGAGCAAGAAACGCTCCATAATGAATGTATAAACTAGCCTATAGTTTTTTGAAAGAGTAAGCTTACTTAAACTATTTCAAAAACTATAGGCTATATAATTGAGGAACAAAGTGGACAAGTCCACTTCAACTTCCTGTATCCCTCACTCATGAGGGACTTGCTCCACTTTACGTACCAGATGCGGGTTGCACGCTTTTTGCCCCCTCTTCCTTTCGCATCTGTGCAAATCCACGCGGAGCATTTTTACTTTATAGGACGCATTTCCCTATAAAGTAAAAAACAGGCATCCCTTTTCAGATGCCTGCCTGTTCTGTTTCTATTTTGTATCCTTACAAAATCTTTTCTACTACCCCATTGTAGTTTCTTCTAAAATCCTTCTTATTCAATTTTCCTCTGGCTGCCTTTGGGCTTTCAACATCCTCCCCAATAACAGCCATACTTTTTTATATGATAACTCATATTCCATAAATGCATTGGAAAATGAGTATCCATCCAAACTGCCGTCATTCTAAAACATAACAGACATGAGCAAGGTTATGGAAAAAAAGCATAACACCGTAGTCACCATAATTCCTCTGGACAATAACTCTGTGTCCTCTCCAACCTTTTCTGCCTGTATAAGTGGTAAATTTGCCACAGGCATTGCTGCCATCAAACAAAACGCCTGTACCATTTCTGTTGGGAAATGCAACGCTTTTAACAATACCACCAAAACAATCGGTACCAACAGCATACGGATTACAATATAAATCCAAATACTTTTTTCTTTTAATCCCTCCTCAACGGAAGACTTGGCAATAGACACACCTAACAACGCCATAGACAAAAAAACCGTAGCATTTCCAAGATAAATAATGCTATTGGAAAGTACCACTGGAAGTTTCAGATCAAACCAGAATACCACCAATGTCAAGAGTGCCATAATCGTGCCCGGAGAGAAAATCTTTTTTAAATCGATCCGTTCCCCTTTTCCACCCAATACAGTTACTCCATGGGTATAAAAAAGCAGGCAATACATCACATTACACACAATGACATACAACATAGCACTGTCACTTAGTACAGCCCTTCCCACAGGGATTCCAATGAAGCCTACATTTGTGTATACAGTCATTACATTATAAAATTTTTCTTCCGATTTTTTGATAGGCAACAGTTTGGGTATCACATATCCTAATACACATAAACAAGCATACAATCCAATACCTACGCAAATGGCATTTAACAAATCCTTATGGGTTGTTGTGATATTCCCAGATAACACACAGGACATAATCAATGCCGGATTCACAATATCCATCACGATAACCGACAATTTTTTTGCCGTATTTTCATCTATAATATCTTTCTTCTGTAAATAGACACCCACTAACACTAAGATTGCAATGACTGCCATTTGTTGCAAAATCACAATTGTACTCATAACTGATTTTATTCGCCTCCTACATGCGAGCGAATGCAGCTAATATGAAGCTGCATAGCCTCAAGCAATTGCTTTTCATTTTTATTTTTTAGTGCCTGAATAATATTCAAATGCTCCTGGTTCGCACGTTCCCGGTGTTCTCTTCCTTCTGACAAAAATTGCTCTCGATTAGCCATTTTATTAAGCGTACCTGTCATAATAGATAGCACCCTGTTATGGGTACAGATAGAGAGTGCCAGATGAAACTTTGCATCATACAAAATAAATTCATCTGGCTCCTCTATATATTCTTTCAGCCGTTCATACAATTCTTCCAACACCGCAATATCCTTTTGTGTCACTCTCTCAATCAACATAGGAATCATAGCTGTCTCCATCAGTTCTCTGGCTTCCAACACATCTACCTGTGTAACGCGACTACTATCCAGCGTACCCTGAATCTTATCTATGGACAATCTATCATTCATTTGATTCACAAAGGTCCCTTTCCCATACTCCGTACGAACCAAGCCTTTTTCATTTAATAATTTAATTGCTTCCCGGATAACGGTTCTACTCACCTGATATTCTACCGCAAGTTTCCGCTCCGATAACTTCATATTTTCTTGCAGTATTCCTTCCTGAATCTTCTTAATCAGGCTGTCAGATACTTGCATATATAATAATTCTGACATACACATCCCTCTTTTCTTTCTCCAGGCTACAAACGATATATCTATCACACGCAGAATCGTTCTGCCAGAAGTGTTTATAAAGTGACCGGATACAGGAAATAACAAAAAGATTTTCCTTTTTCATGCACTTTGTTTTTATTATATCCAATTTTATAGGAAATGTGTAAAACTGTTTTTTCATAACATTATTATTTACGGCTTTCTCCATCCATTCAGAATATCCAAATCATTCATATGTAACCTCTTTATTTACAATATTGGTAGGTCTTTGTTCCAACTTCTTTGATAACCGCTGTGCAAGATGTTCCAAACACCTTCTCCTTCCTTCATAGAAGGCATCCTCCGACATAAAGGCTGCATGAGGTGTTAAAATACAGTTCTCCAACCCAAATAATTCACTGGTTTCCGTTGCCTCATTTTCGATTACATCAATGGCTGCTGCCTGTATTTCTCCCTCTTTCAATGCTTTTACAAGTGCAGGTTCATCCACAACCGAGCCTCTTGCCGTATTGATGAAAAATGCCGTTTTCTTCATTTTCTTAAATTGTTCTTCCCCCATCATATGATAGGTAACACCTTCAATCAATGGACAATGCATGGATACAAAATCAGATGTCTCTAGCAATTCATCCAACGTTTTCGCCTTTTCACATCCATATTCTGCTAAAAATTCTTTTGTTTTTGTAGGAGCATATACTAAAATTTTCAACCCTAGAGACTGCAACATTGGTACCATTCTTTTTGGAATCTCACCAAAAAACACCATACCAAATACCTTGTCTTTTAAACGGTAAGTCTGATAGCCTAACAATGGGTCCCATTTTCCACTCTGTACTGTGCGGTCAAAAAAGGTAATTTTTCTTGCAAGATCAATGGCAAATCCGACTGAATGCAACGCCACTTCATCTGCACAAAATCCTGGAATATTTGTAACACAAATATTATGCTCGGTAGCTGCGTCAATGTCCACACAGTTATAACCAATACTTTGCAGCGATACAATCTTAAGCTCTGGCGCCATGTCCATGACTTCTTTTGTTACCTGTTCATATTCTACTACAAGTCCCTCGGCACCTGTATCACGTACATATTCTCCAAAGGTCTTTTTATATTCTTTATCCTTAATTTCAATCAACTCTAAATCATCAATGCCCCATTCCTTCAAAAGTGCATTTTCATAATCCAAATTATCATCAATGTTAAAATATAATACCTTAGCCATAAGCAGTTCCTCCTTTTTGCCTCTATTACTTTAGGTGATTGCGAAATTTTACAATACAACAACACAACTACTCTTCCAGACAAAATTTTATCTTAACCATCTGCGCCAGTGCTTCTGCTGTGCCATTAATGCCGAATATATCGCTATTGATCAACAAATCCAGATGTTGTGGATCTCCAGGAGCAAACCCGGCATAATGCAAATGATATGCTCTTCTTGCTTTGTCTACTTTCTTTATTGTTCTTTTGGCTGCCTCCTGATCCATGCGAAGAATATCCACACAATTGCGGTATCTTGCCTCATATGGTGCATAAATATGAACCCGCAGGCAATTCTTTTCATTTTCAAACACATAATCTCCACAACGTCCCACAATAATACAAGAACTCTTGTCTGCAACCTCACGAATAATTCTGGTCTGTTCATGGAATATCTGATCCTGCTGCTCCGTTGCCTCATTTCCCAAAGGATAACTCATATTAAAGAAACGGTTTCTTGCACTTTCTTCCTTGTCTTTAATCACCGATACTGGAAGTCCTAAATTCTGTGCCGTTTTTTCTACAATGTCTCTATCATAAAATTCAATTCCCAAAAGTTCAGCCAGACGCTTTGCAATGGGACGTCCCAAACTCCCAAATTCTCTGGAAATCGTAATAATGTATCTCTTCTCCATCCCAATTCCTCCTTTTTCATATGATAATTTCTGATCGCGAAACTCAATTTACTTTGAAACTTTTTGTACACAACTTACATAGCAACACAAGGCATATTTTCGATGTCTTTTACAAACTTTCTTCTAAAATTTTATATCCCAGTTCTTCTGTGAATGGAATTGGATTCATCCAAAGCAACCGATACCCCATAGTACCCTTTACAATTTCCGGGAACATATCCTTTGTGACTTTAAGGCTGGTAATATTATCTGGGATGCCAATTTCCGCATTGATTTCTGCTATTTTTTCACCTGCTGCCTGTGCCGCCTCTTCCGTAGTCATCTCACTGGTATCCACACCCAACAAAGCCGCAATATCTGCAAATTTTTCCATATCACCCTTATAGTTATACTTCATAACCTTTGGTAACAGGATTGCATTGGTAATACCATGTGGCGTATGTGCCACGCCTCCCATAGACTGGGAGATTCCATGTACCGCCCCTAATCCTCCATTTGCCATGGTTATGGCTGCCATTGTGCTTGCCTGTGCCATCATCATGCGACTTTCCAGATTTTCCGGTTCTTTTACGGCAATTGGCAAATGCTTTGCGATAATTGCAATAGCTTTTCTTGCATACATTTCCGTAAATACACTGGAATTTTTTGAAGTATAGGATTCAATCGCATGGGTCATGGCATCCATCCCGGTTCCTGCCGTTACAGATGCGGGCATTCCTTTTTGCATCAACGGATCTAAAATTGCCACTTTGGCATATAAATTAGGATGTGTACAGGAGAGTTTGATATGTTCCTCTGTATCTTCAATTACGCTGGCACAGGACACCTCCGATCCACTTCCTGCTGTGGTTGGAATACAAATTAATGGTACGGAAGGGTATTTTGGTGTTTTGGACCCTCCAAAAAGATATTCCTTTATTCTGCCTTCATTATTTTTTAACATACATACTGCCTTAGCGGTATCCATTGGACTTCCACCACCCACTGCAATGACCAGATCATATGCTTTTTCTCTCACCTGAGCTGCCAAATTATCAATCAATTCCATAGGAGGTTCCGGTATAGTATCTGAAAAAATATCGAATGAAATTCCCTGCTCCTTCATAGATTCTGTCATTGCCAAAAACGCATCTGTTTTTGCAACAACACCATCTACAATGACCAGTACAAGATTTGCCTGAAACAGTTCTACCCATTTATTTAATTTCTGACTTTCTCCAACTCCTGTCACAATCTTGATTGGAGAATAAAACTCAAATTCCGTTCTCATCTATTTTACCTCCTCATATATGCTTTCCTGTGCATTTGTCATATGAAACAACTTTCTTCGTCTTCTTGCAATTGGAACACCAGGTTGCAAATATCTTCCAGCCCTCTTCTCCAATAGACGAAATGCTTGCTCAAAAACAATAAAAATAACCCAGTAACAAATTGCACAAACAATATAGCATTCTAAAAATCTCTGACTCATAGTAGCATAGTTTCTTGCTTCTCCCATCATTTCCATGATAGTTACCATACAAGCGAGAGAACTTGCCTTTAATAAGTTTACAAAATGATTTCCAAAGTTTGGTATGGCAATTACTACACATTGTGGAATGATAATTCTAGTCATCTTCTGCCATGCCGTAAATCCACCTGCATCGCAAGCTTCCCATTGTCCCTTCGGAATGGTATGTAATGCTGTGGTAATCATGTCACACATATATGGTGCATAGGATAATGCCAACGCAAATACTGCAAAGATATAGGTCGGTGGTTTACGAATATCATAGGTATAAAATGCAAATAAATGATCGATACCTCCCATAATTCCATCAATAGCCGTATGGAACACATATAAGAAAATCAAAATAGGGATTCCTTTTAAAAACGAACATAACACAGAAAAAAGCATTCGAACCGGGGTCCATTTACTCAACACACCAAAGCTTAACAAAATTCCTAGAAGTAAAGCCAGCAATACAGACCACAATGTCAAACTTAACGTAGTCGGAACTCCAGCTAATACTTTTTCCAAACAAGTTCTATATACTTCCATAAGTCACACCTCCTATCCTTTTGCTGCAAAAAGTTTCTTTGTTTGCATTGCGGGATTTCCTTTATTGAGCCTTCTCGTTACCAAATTGGAAACAAATAAAATAAGTAATCCCATAATCCAGAAAATCACTCCTACTGTTATGTACAGTTCCAACTGTCCAACTCCATAATTGTTTTTTACCAATTGCTGTGCCTTTCCAAGAATATCATAGACTCCAATTACCGCTGCAATAGAAGTATTTTTCATAAGTTCCAAAGACATATTTGTAAGATTAGGCAAGGCACTGGCCGCTCCCTGCGGCAATATAACTCTTCGAAAAGTCTGTAACGGTCCCATTCCCAAACTCTGTGCTGCTTCAATCTGCTTATAATCCAAAGCAATATATGCGGAGCGAAAGATTTCTGCAAAAAACGCTGCCATATTTAAGGAAAAAGAAATTAAAGCATAAATGATGGGATCCCATGTATTCGTACTTATGCCATTGTCATTGCAAATAAGGGGTATCCATATAAAAATTAACAAAAGCTGTACCATCATCGGCGTTCCTCGCATAAAAGATATAAAAACACTGGATAGTCCTTTTAACAACGGATTTTTTCCAATCTTTGCCCATGCGAGAAAAAAGCCTAATATTGCAGCAATGAAAACAGATATTACTAACATATAAAGTGTTGTCGGCAAAGATTCCAACAAAGCCGGCAAATACTTCCATACAATTTCCAAAGACTTTTTCATAATCTCACCTCCGCATATCCCCTACCTGAAACACAAGTGTTCCAGGCAGGCAATCAAACTTTTCTACTTCTCATACCAATTGGCATTCTCGGCTGTATAACCATCATAGTCAAACAAAGAATCCGTATCCTTCGCTGTCTCAAAGTAATCTGCACCCAGATACTCTTCTGATAACTTCTTTAAAGTTCCATCCTTATATAATTCTACGGTTGCTTCATTTACTGCCTCTCTAAAATCTGTCAATGACTTATTGATTACACAAACACAGGCTGCTGCTGTAATTGGATCCGAACAAAATGTGGTATCCTTTAACTCTGGTTTTGAGTTAAGCAAGTCCTTATACATAGATTCTCCCCCAAACCAACAGTCATACTGTCCCTTGATGACCGCTTGTACTCCATCCAAGTAAGGAATATACTCGGATGTAGGATCTTGTTTATACTTTACATCCGGATATTGTTTTGCCATATCACTAAGTGCAACTGACAATCCATCATTTGGTGGGTTTGGAACTAATGACTTTCCATCCAAATCTTCAAACTTTGTAAAGCTATCCTCTTTTCTGGAAATCAAGTTGATCGGATAATAACTTTCTGGAATACTTAACAAATAATTTTCTGCTCTTGCAGGTGTAACAAAGTGTGCAGAAACAGACATTGCATAGGTTCCTGCCTGGATTGCTGCAGGTGCCGCATCTGCACTGGCAGCTACATATTCAAACTTATAATCTTCCAGCTTTTCATCCAACGCCTTCATATATTCATAATCATAACCTTGGAACTGTCCTTTTTCATCGGTATATGTATAAGGTGCCATTGCGTCTAAGACAGCAACCGTTACGGTATACGTTCCGTCTCCATTATCCTTTAAGCCTGCAATACTCTTGGAAGAAGATTTTGACCCCGTAGAACTATCGTTACCACTTCCTTTTCCGCAACCTGATAAACAACCAATCACCATTGCCATCACTAAAAATGTAGTTATCGCTTTTCTTACAAACACCCTTTTTCTCATAAGCGTATCCTCCTTTTGTTTAAGCATTAATACGTGCTAAAAATTCCTGTGTACGTTCTGTTTTTGGATGATCAATTACCTCCTCCGGAGTTCCATCCTCTACCACTACCCCACCTTCCATAAAAATCACGCGGGTTGCAGCTTCCTTTGCAAATGCAATTTCATGCGTTACAATCATCATAGTAATTCCTGTCTTTGCAACTTTACGAATACAAGAAAGCACCTCCCCAACCAATTCTGGATCAAGCGCTGAAGTAGGCTCATCAAATAGTAACAAATCTGGTTCCATCACCAACGCTCTGGCAATTCCTACTCGTTGTTGCTGTCCACCAGATAACTGCGATGGATAAAAATCCTTCTTTTCTAAAAGACCAACATCTGCTAAAGCCTTTTCCGCTTTTTTTCTAGCTTCCTCCTTATGCATCTTCTTTACAACAACAAGACCTTCCATAACATTTTCTACTGCTGTTCGATTACGAAACAGATTGTATTGCTGAAATACCATAGCTGTTTTTCTTCGTAAATTTCGAATTTTCTTTTTACTCTTTTCTTTTGCACCTACTGTATAAGCATTTACAGTAATACTGCCTTCATTGGCCTGTTCCAAGAAGTTAATACAGCGAAGCATCGTCGTTTTTCCAGAACCACTTGGTCCCAGGATTACAACCACTTCTCCTTTATTCACTTCAATGTTCACACCATTCAGTACGTTGTTGTCTCCAAAATGCTTATACACATTTTTAATGGATAACATTCTCTCTTCTGGCATCTTACATTCCTCCAATCTGTTTCGCCTTCTCTCCGAGAAGGAATTGGGATAATACATCTGCTTTTTCAAAATACCTGTTGTCAAGCGGATATTCGCAATTGAAGCAGGGGACTTACTTGATTCGATTAAAAAGCAAAAAGGACGCTATCTTCACTAGAAGAATAGCGCCCTTGCTAACGAATCAATCTAACTGGTCTAACCAGTTGTCCTTGAATGCATTCAATATAGCATGGTTTATTTTTGCTGTCAATACGTTTTTTTTGGTAATTTTCCCCTCTCCATCTCTGTTTTTTCTATATTTAAAGCTATCCCATTACAATTCTCCCAATACTTCATTCCAAATCTTTGGAATCCTTGCAATTGCAAAGTCTACAAAACTTTTTGCTGCTGGAGATAATTTTTTATAACTTTTCATTCCAATTCCCATATCCCGATAATAAGGCGGGTCTACCGGAATGCATTCCACCTTATAATGGTATCCAGTACAGATTAGTTGGGTCAGTATACTTAGTCCTAATTTGTTTTCCACCATAGATAAAATCGTATGGTCATCTAACACTGAATAATTATATTTTGGTGTAATTCCCGAACACTCTAATGCATTATGAATGTCAAAATCATTTCCATCTGCGGAAAGAATAAAGGGCTGTCCTTCAAAGCTTTCCATCGGGAAGTTTCGTTTATGATCTAATGCATATCCTTCTGGCAATACAGCTACCAGTGGATCTTTCCCATATGAAAAAAAATCCATTGTTCTGGCATACGGACGACTGATAAAAGCAAAATCTATCTCATTGCTGTCAATCCAGCTTAAAATATTTTCTGCACCACCCTCTCGAATATCGATAATCAGATTAGGGTGGAATTCTTTAAATTCCCGTAATATCATTGGCAACAAATGTATGGATACACTGGAGTAGGCTCCAATCGTCATCTTTCCATACTCTAGTCCTTTGATACTATAAATCGTTTGTTCCAGTCTTTCTTGTATCCTCATCAATTCCCGCATGGTGGGAAGTAACAATTCTGCTGCCGGAGTCAGTGTAACTCCATATTTTTCTCGAAAAATAACAGGAAAACCTAATTCTTCCTCTATTTTTTTTAATATGTGGCTAGCTCCTGGCTGAGAATACCCCAACCGTTCTGCTGTTCTTGTTATATTTTTTGTTTCTGCAAGGTCCAGTAGCAATTCATATTCTTGAAAATCCATATTCAACACATCCTTACCTAATGTTCTGTTGCTATCATACCGATTTTTGTTTTTGCTGTCAATCCAGGTATTCATTTTGTTTATATCTAATATTAGTTTTTAGAAGTTTACTTATCTCTCAACATGCCGTATGATAAGGACATCCAAACGAGATACCACAGAATGGTTCTCGAAGAGATTACTTAAGTTTAAAACAGAAAACACATCAAAGGAGGTCGGTTCATATGCCAATGAAATTTGAGGACTATAAAAAATATTTAAGTCCTGTCTTCTACAAGCAGACAAACTTAGTTGCAAAATCTGCCAGTGGTTGTTATTTGACAGATGTAAACGGAGACAAATATTTAGACTTTGTACAGGGTATTGCAGTAAATGCAATGGGACACAATTATCCGCCCATTGTGAAAGCAATTCAGGAACAGGCAGGTAATCTGGTCAATGCTTCCTTTAACCTGGTAAATTATGAGTCCACCTTAACACTTGCCAAGGAGCTTGCCGGTGTCACTCCAAAAGGGTTAGACTCTATCTTCTTTACCAATGGTGGTGCAGAAGCAACCGACAGTGCATTAAAACTTTCTATGTCCTATACGGGCAGAAGTGCTGTAATCGCCTTTATGGGTTCCTTCCACGGAAGAACGGTTGGTGCAACCTCGATTACAGGCTCCAATTCAAAATATCGAAAACACTATAATCCATTGATGGGAAATGTTTATTTTTCTCCCTATCCAAGTAAAGACCTCTGCCCAGAGGGAATGCCCGCAGAAGAACGTGCTGATTATTGCTTATGGGAATTAAAAAAATTATTGCAATATATTGTATGGCCGGAAGATGTTGCCTGTATCTATATGGAACCAGTCATGGGCGAAGGCGGATATGTGGTGCCGGATAAAAAGTTTGTACAGGGTGTTGCAGACATTTGCAAGCAGTACGGCATACTTTTGATTTTTGATGAAATCCAATCGGGCTTTGGTCGTACCGGTAAAATGTGGGCCAGCCAGCATTTTGATGTTGTTCCTGATATTATGACTGTGGGAAAGGCAATTGCAGGAGGACTTCCAATGAGTGCTGTTATTTCTACTCCTGAAATCATGGATAAGTGGCCAATTGGTACACACGGTACAACTTTCGGAGGAAATCCGGTTGCTGCCGCCGCAGGATGTGTGGTACTGGAACAGTATAAGGATGGCAGCCTTTTGAAAAATGTAAATGAAATGGGTGCCTACCTAAAGGAAAAACTTACTGGCTTGATGGAAAAGTATCCTTGTATTTCCGATGTTCGTGGAGTTGGTTTAATGATTGCCATTGAATTTTCCCATGAAGATGGCTCTCCTGCACAGGATATCTGGGTAGATGTCAAGGCAAGGATGTTAAAGCGACATATGCTGACCTTAAACTGTGGTGTACACGGAAATGGAATGCGTTTTGCCACTCCATTAAACGTCAAAAAGGAAGAACTGGACGAAGGACTTGCTATTTTAGAAGATTCAATTAAGGAAATGTACGCAGAAAAGAAATAGAACATATTTATAGAACAAATAAACCAATTGGATTCATGTCCGCATGGCTCTTCATGAATCACATAAGCACAAAGCCATGCAGAAAAGAGGTATATTATGAGAACACAGATTACATCAGAAAAATGCGGAGAATGTCATGGACCATACGCTTTAGGCGTAAAAATGGGAAATATTATTTTTACTACTCAGATTGGAACCGATGTCACTGGTGAAATGGTAGCAGGCGGTATGAAGGAACAGACAAAAGCAACCATGGAAAATGCTAAGGCTGTTTTGGAAGCTGCTGGTGCTTCTATGGATGACATTGGAAAAGTTACCATTTATATTAAGGATATTTCTCTTATTCCAGAAATGAACGAAGTCTATAAGACTTACTTCCCAGAAGGTAACTTCCCTGCAAGATGCTGTACACAGTGTGTAGATATGGTAGATGGATGCCTGGTAGAGATGGAGTTCGTTGCCGTAACGGAATAATAGGTATTTGGAAGATTATCTTAGTCAAGCGGATATTCGCAATCCGCTTCCCTACTTAATTCGGTTAAACAATAAACTAGCAAAGGCGCTGGATGGTCTCAAATTCCATCCAGTCCTTTTTACATAAGGAGGAAATGCTATGTGCCTAAGAGTGGATCATCATGTAATTTTGGATTGCACCCATGTCGGTGATGAAGTAGAAATCACCGTAGATGGCAAGGTAATAAAAGCCTACGAAGGCGAACCGATCTTGGCTGCAATCCTAAATGCAGGAATCAAAATAAATCGTTACACAGTAAAAAGGAAAGAACCTCGTGGCTTATTTTGCGGAATTGGACAATGCACAGACTGTGCGATGGTCGTAGATGGCAAAGCAAATGTTCGTACATGTATTACCCCAGTCAAAGCTGGTATGGTAATCAAAACACAAGATGGATTAGCAAAGGGGGAATAGATTATGCTCGAAAAAGATGTATTAGTAATTGGTGCCGGTCCTGCCGGATTAGCAGCTTCTATAGAAGCTGGAAAATATGGTGCCTCCGTTCTTCTTGTGGACTTAAATATGCAGCCTGGAGGACAACTATTTAAGCAAATTCATAAATTCTTTGGTTCCAGTGCCCATCGTTCCGGTACCAGAGGTTATGATATTGGAAAACAGCTTTTAAAGGAAGCAGAGGAATCAGATGTAGAAATTTGGATGCAAAGCACCGTAATCGGTATCTTCCCAGGGAATAAAATTGCCATAGAAAAGGGATTAGACAGTGGTGAGAAAGAAATGGTTACTATGCAGGCAAAAAAAATTATCATTGCCACAGGAGCATCTGAAAACGCAATCCGATTTAAGGGTTGGACTACCCCTGGTGTTATGGGTGCGGGAGCCGCACAGACTATGATCAATGTAAATCATGTAAAACCAGGACAAAAGATTGTAATGCTTGGCACTGGTAATGTAGGACTGATCGTTTCCTATCAGCTTATGCAGGCTGGCTGTGATGTGGTCTCTTTAATCGAAGCCGCACCAAAAATTGGTGGATATGCGGTACATGCTGCTAAAATTCGTCGTGCAGGCGTTCCAATCCGTTTGCAGCATACCATTATAGAAGCGAAAAAGGGAGCAGATGGCTGCGTCTGTGGTTGTGTCATTGCTCAAGTAGACAATCATTTTCAACCAATTCCAGGAACAGAGGAAACCATTGCATGTGATACCATTGCACTGGCTGCAGGATTAAAACCTACTATGGATCTTGTAAAACTGGCCGGTTGTAAACTTACCTTTAATGGTCCATTTGGCGGTTATATTCCATTGCACAACGAACGGATGGAAACCTCCTGTGAAGGTGTGTTTGTTGCAGGCGATACTACAGGTGTAGAAGAAGCTAATACTGCTTTAGAGGAAGGAAAAATTGCTGGTATCAGTGCTGCTGAAGATTTAGGACTTCTCACTGCTGACGCAGCATCTGACAAGCGGGCAGAAATCTGGGATCGTCTACATTCCCTTCGCCTTGGCCCATTTGGAGAACGACGTATGATAGAAAAAGAAGTGGTTATGGATGAGTACAAAGAACGGATTGGTACTCCATCACCAATTCAGTAAGGAGGAACAAGCTATGGCATTGATCAATACAGGATATTTAGAATATGAAGAATTAGAAAGCATTCAAACACTTCCCAGTGATGAGCGTTATGCCGAGGGACCGGTAGCAATTATCGAATGTGTACAGGAAATTCCCTGTAATCCTTGTGAAGCAGCCTGTCATTTCGGTGCAATTAAAATTGGAGAACCCATCACAAAACTGCCAACTTTAATTGGAGAAAAATGTGTAGGCTGCGGTATGTGCGTAGCACGCTGTCCCGGTCTTGCAATTGTCGTGGTAGACAAGACTTTTACAGATACCACTGCAACCGTTGCTTTTCCTTTTGAATATTATCCAACCCCTGTCGTTGGAGAAGAACGAAATGCAATGAATCGAAAAGGAGAAATTGTCTGTAAGGGCAAAATCGTCAAGGTAGTAAATCCCGCCTCCTACGATCATACACCTGTCGTAACAGTAGAAATTCCAAAGGAATTTGCAGATGAAGTAAGAACAGTAGAACGTATTTAACACGAGCAAGTAGCAGAACGGATTGCAAATATCCGTTTGACTGCTTTTTATACAAAGACAGAGAAAACAAGATACCATACGCTATTTTCATATAGAATAGATTGGAGGAATGAACTATGAGTGCTGAATTGACAGATGATATGATTGTATGTCGCTGTGAAGAGGTCACAGTTGGAGAAATAAAAGAAGCCATCCGAGAAGGTGCAAGAGACATTGTTGGTGTAAAACGAAGAACCCGCGCAGGAATGGGTCTTTGTCAGGGTCGTACCTGTGAAAAGTTAGTACAACAGCTTTTGGTGCAGGAATTAGGAATTAGTCCAAAGGAAGCTGGTACTTCTTCTGCAAGACCGCCAGTTCGACCTGTTACCTTCGGAGAATTAGCAAAGGGGGAGGTATTATGATGAAGAAAGAATATGATGTAGTCGTAATCGGTGCCGGTGCAATCGGTACCAGTGTTGCTTATCACCTGGCAAAAGCAGGATACTCTACTGCAATCCTGGAGCGTGGCGATATTGCCAGCGGTTCTTCCAGTCATTGTGATGCAGTTGCCCTGATTTGTGATAAGTTGCCTGGTATTGATACCAAAATGGGCCAGGCAAGTATTGATTATTTTGCAGAAATCGCCGAACAGTTCGAATATGACTTTGAATATGTTCCAAAAGGATGTCTCTATGTCTGTGAAACACAGACAGAGTTTGATGCTGCTTCTGAATACTGTGCAAAACAAAATGCAGATGGCTACAAACTTCGCATGGTAGGCAGAGAAGAACTTTGCAAAATGGAACCACACATTGCAAAAGATTTGGCAGGTGCCTTGTATACACCAGAAAGTGGTGCCATTGCCGTAAGTCCATATAAATTGTGCTTCGCTTTTATCCACGAAGGAAGAAAGTATGGATTAGAAACATACACCTATTGTGATATTTCAAAAATCAATCTGGATGCAAAAACAAATGCAGTAGAAAGCATTGAAACCAATTATGGAACCATCAAAACAAAGCGTATCGTCAATTGTGCAGGTGCATGGGCTCCATTCGTAGGCGAATTGACCGGACTTAAAATTCCAATTGAACCAAGAAAAGGTACTAACCTAGTATCCGAACAAACCGAACGCCTATGTAATCATAAAATTTTGGAATACGGCTATATGCTCAGTAAATTTGACAATATTAACTTCAAGAGAAAGGTAAGCCCACTGGTAGAAGAGCAAAACATTGCATTCAATCTGGAATACACTCCTTCCAACAATCTGTTAGTCGGTGGAAACCGTTTATTCCGTGATTATGATATTCGATCTGAAATCGAAACTTTAAAAGCAATCAGCGAACGTGCTTTACGTTTCTTCCCAGAACTAGCCGATATTAAATGTATTCGTGCTTATTCTGGTGTACGGCCATTTGTAACCGACCATTTGCCAATTGTATCCGATGTAGACAGTATCCCCGGATACTACATTGCGGCCGGACACGAAGGAGATGGTATCTGCTTCTCTCCTATCACGGGACGATTTATGGAACAGATTATCAGCGGAAAGCCAACGGATTTTGATATTACGAAACTTGATTTTGCACGTTTTGCAAAAGCACAGGCATAAGTTTTCCATTACAAAGGAGGGTGAAGTTTATGGAAGCAAACAGACGTTATGGATACTTTGATACTAGCAACAGCAATGTCACAATACAAATGCGACGAGGACAAAATATTGCGGGTTATCCTATTGGGATTGTATATATTGAAGATGTATTTTATCCTATGGTTCCTGGAAATATTGTAAATGGCTATACTTTTCCATTTCCGGTCCGACTAAAGGCAGTGGAAGGCTTGGATTGTCAAAACCTGTTTGATGCAGCGGATGGAGTATATGAAATGGTTTTTGAAACCTGCAAGAAGCTTGAAAAAGAAGGGGTACGTGCCATTAGCGGTGCCTGTGGTTTCTTTGGAAATTATCAAGCCAAGATTGCAGAAGAACTGTCTGTCCCCGTTGCTCTATCCAGTCTGGTACAGCTTCCCTGGATTGCAACCCTTCTAAAAAAAGACCAGACAATCGGGGTCCTCACCGCACAAAAAGATTCCTTTACAGATCAATTATTAGATAGTTGCGGTGTCTGTACCGAACTAAAAAAACGTCTGCTTGTAAAAGATCTAGGTCATGAGGATCAGTTTTCCTGTATTCCAGAAGGGCGTGGTGTATTTGATAATGGATTGGTCCAACAGGAAGTGGTCGGAAAAGCAATGGAAATTTTAAAAGAAGCCCCAAACACCGGTGCCATCCTTTTAGAATGCAGCGATATGCCACCTTATGCCTATGCGGTGCAAGCTGCCACTGGTGTTCCGGTTTTTGACTTTACTACGTTGATTCGCTGGCTGCATTCTGCAGTAGCGCAAACCCCGTACTGCGGATTTATATAGAATACACGTTTACTTCTAAACCAAAATCCGAAAGTTTTTCTATTACTTTCGGATTTTGATTTTTATAATACGCAATCTTTTATTCTTTTATCTTTTTTTATTAATCGCTCTAATCTTTTTTGCTAAATCCTGCAATTTTCCATTTATCTCTCTCGCCTGTTTTAACTCATCATCCGAGCAATCCAACCATTGAAAGCATTTTAATTCAGCAATTGCTTGATTAATTTTCTCTACTGCATCATCCACTTCCTGTGCCAACTCAGAATTTGTACACAACTGGTATACGCCAGCTTTTACACATCGAATATTGCTATGTTTTCTTTTTAAATGAAAAATTGCATTACGCACTGTAGGGTCATTCATATCTGCAATTACCTTTTCTTCGTATGCAGCTTCAAAAAAATCAGAAACCCGATGTGGTTGCCCATCTGATAAAACATTATATATAACTTTTTTTGTTTGTCCCAATTTACTGTTTCTCATTATTTCATCCTCCTAATTGTTCTTTCCGATTTCCTAGCAATATTCTTTTCATCAATGTAATGTAAATATTTTCTTTACTGTTGCATTTTCACAAACCAAGTAGATTACATAAATCGTTAATATCAAATCAGTTTCAACTTATACCATACATATATTTCTTGTAACCAAAGTGATATTTCTTGTTTCAAGTTTGTTTTTATCTTATTAACATCACTACATTTTCAGTATATCAGTTTTCTCTGATATATTCAACACAAAATTTATATTTTTACTTTGCTCTCCTTTTGCACCCCCATTAAGGTTCCCAAAAAATTCCCAGATTTAACGGGTGATATGTAAATACTACAAACAAAATTCCTTGTATTATTACAAATATTCTTAGCCATTTCTTAACTTTCATTTCCCACTGTGTTTCAAGTGTATGATACATTATCCAGAATGCACCGCCGACACTTACAAAAAAAGTTCCTATATCAAAAGCCGATATACCAAACCCTAAAATACCTCGATAGGTATAAAATAAAACAGGAATTAACCAAGTCCCTACCAGAATCCCTAGCAACCATTGTGCGCTAAATTTTTTCAAAAAAATACATCCACACAAAACCATAGGTAAATACACTAACTTCATATGTTCCCATGTTGACTCATTCACAGGAAAAAAATATCCTGCAATTCTATTTTCCTGTAACCATCCGTACATAAAATGAAAAATGGTTCCTGTAACTGCTACAAAAGCATATGACAGAAACCATTGTTTTTTCTTCCATTCTTTCATATTCTACCTCCTGTTTATCATATTTTCTCTTATATAAAAATATGATAAACAGGAGGCTTTTATTCCGTTAAATTTTCAATTTAGACCATATTCCAAAACAGTTTTATTCTATTTCCGTAATATACCCCTTCAGCTTATTTTTAGAGAAATCTTTTTCCGCCAACATATAAATTTCAATTTTATCTTCACTCCGCACCAATTCATACAAAATTCCATCTATTTTTTTTAGGCTTCCTCCATCTACAAACCAATACATTGGAACTGCATATTTGGTTGCCTTTCCATTTTCTACCCTAACAATCGAAGTTCTATCATTTCCATCTACATTATCATATATAGAATAAATAGATGCCCCTGTATCTGGATTTCGATAGCAGTATTCCCAACCAACGCTACTTGGAAAAATTTTATTTAATATCTTAAAAAAAGATACTTCTTCCTCTGTGCTCTTATCACCATCATAATCTGTATTCAAATTTCCAGACACATCAAAATAATACTCTAGCAATACTTTGTCCGCATTACTAAGTTCTTTGTCTGTTGTAATGTTTCCATCATCTACAGAAATTTCCATATAAAAATAATGGGTTGCATCCGTATAATTTCTATTTTCATATACAGTTTTTAAGACATTCTTTTCCGCATCATAAAACATATCCTGTACGTCCTGATTTCCTGATAGCGGAATTTCATGGTCATATACAAAATCTTTGTAAACCAGAATACGATTTCCTACGGTATCATCAAGAAACAGGTAATCACCTGATACAAAGAAACAATCCATGTGTTCTCCTTCCGCTTCATTGGCAGGAATGCATCCTGGCGTATTTTTCTTATTTGTCTTGCAGGAAAAATACAACGTATTCTTCTTTATATCTACAGGCTTTTCTGTTTCCTGAACCTTCTCTGTTGCAGGAATATTCGTAACTTCCGTTTTTATTGTTGCATTTTTTTCATTATTTTCACTGGTTTTATCTTTCGCTCCACATCCACAAAAAATAGATGCACAAATTAATACTCCAGTTAATAATAGGGTACTTTTCTTCATGTTTTCTTTTCCTTCCTTTATAATGTTTCAACTTATTAAGATACTTTTTATTTAGGAGAACTAATGTTATGAAAACTCCCAACATCAACATATTTCCAGCAAATATACAACACTCCATACATTCTTCTTACTATCACAGTTTTGCTACACGGATATAATTACAACTAAAATCCACTTAAATCAGACCATTTTATTGATTTTTCATCTGAAAACTTCGAAATATATCTATAAAATTTCTCTTCTGAAACATTCTTCTTATTTATTTTATATGTACATCTCGTAATGTCTCCAATACTTTGTGCTACTATATCTTCACTTCTTTTTTCCCTGTTAAATGCTACTTTGTAATACATCACATCTGCCGCCCCACTTGTTCCTTCTAAAATTCCATTCTGATATACATGACAAATATCTCTATTGGAATATAAATATGCATAAACATTTTTGTCTTGCTTATCAAAAATATAAATGCAATCCAGATAACTATCCTCCGAAGGTTTTTCCATTTTTACTATTAACTCTTGTTCTTTATCATCATCCAAATCACATATAATATAACTTTTCCAATATTGCTTTCCAAAAACAATTTCTTCGTTGGTATCCTTCAATTCCAATGTATTTACCGTTGCAGACTTTTTACTTTTCACATCAATAAATTTCGCATTATTCGATAAAATATCTACAATTTCATCTGGCAAATTGTTATATAGTGTTTCCGTCACACTATCCTCCCTAACCTCCTTTCCTGTTTTATGCTTATCCTTAACCGCAGTTGTACCGCATCCATTCAATAAAATGCACGTTACGCATACTATAACTATTCTATAAAAAGATTTTCTCATATTTACACATCCTTCTAAGACTGGAATATTTTTTATTCTAATATTTTTTCATATTATTATAAATACTTTTCGCATACTTTCGGCGCACAGCATAATTTTTACTTTTAGGTTTTTCTATCTTCTCTAAAAATAAATCACTTGCCTCACCATACGTTGACACATCCTTAATCTTATTCCATTCCTTTTTATAACTATTTTTCATTTCTTTTTTAAAAAAACATAATTGAGCATTAATATTAGAAACACTAATATTAATCTTATCTGCCACCTTTTTCAATCCAATCTTCCTATTTTCGAATGTCCATTGAATAAGACCGTATCCAATCCCATCATCAGTTTTATATTTATAATCTGCATTATGAATTCCAGGATATTTGTTATCTTGTGCATTATCAGATGAAAATGCAGATTCTGCAAATATATTTCCTGCGACTCCAGCAGCCTGATTTGTATTTAATCCCATTGATTTTCTTAAAAATACCCATGTATCTAAAAATGCCAATTTTTGTTTATAATCAAAATTAAGCTCATTACACAATTTCTTGAAATTTTCACTTGATGCGCATTTATTTCTAAACCTTGACACAACAGACAATTTGTTTTTTGTTTCTTCATCCATCTTCCCACTTGCATCTAAACCATACACTCTTTGAAAATTCTTAATTGCCTTTTTACTTAAATCTGAATTCAAATAACCATCTGACGGTCCCGAATAGAAATCCATACCTGCTAATGCAGATTGTATCTCTTGATTATTTTTAAATTGTTGAGTCTTAGTAGCTTTAGCACTATATGGAATTGGACTAACTAACAACGTATTATCAGTATATCCCCTACTTGAATTCCTTTTCTGATGCTTGTTATGATTTCTTTTCTTGTGAAATTCATAATATTTTAATTCGTTTTTTATTACTAGATTCTGCATATTTACCCTTTCTCCTTTTTTTCAAATATTTTTTTCTAAATGCAAACGACATTATACCACAACAATCTCCCTTTTTTTCATTTTGGTCGTAAACGTAGGGTTTGAGGTCATAAACGTAATTTTTGTATGCAATACAAACAATTTTCCAAAGACAAAATCCTTGATTTTTAGTGCAATATGTATATCATTATCTCTTTTATTTGCTTTTTCTTATTTTTACAAAATATTTTCAGCAATACTAACAATTACTCTTTTAACCATGTCTATTTTTTATTTATTTCATACAATTAATTAGGCACCAAAATCAACCTATATATGAGATACACAAACCTAATTCTATTAGGTAGCCTTATACTCCCCACTAACAGCTAACTACTCATTCAACTGATAGAAACAAAGTTCCATTTCTCTGTTAAGAAACTCTCCCATAAATAGAACAATGCCATAAAAAAAGAACTGCCTTAATTTAGACAGTTCTTTTTTGCCCCATGCATAATATTAGATGATACATATACCCTTATTTAATTTGAAAGGTTAATCGCTTTGTTCCTGTATAATTGCCCTTTCCTTTGACATATACGATGGCAGTTCCTTTTTTTCTATTTTTCCGATAAACGATAGTAAAGTCTATTTTTCTTTTCAGTTTTCTTTTTCCATATTTAGCGGAAACGTTTGGCTTTATTGCTTTTCCTGTATATCTTTGTTTCTTTATTTTTGTAAATTTCAATTGTTTTACACTCTTTGGTGTAATTCGAAATGTTACAACTTTACTGCCTATGTATTCTCCTTTTCCTTTTATCGTTATCTTAGCTATTCCTGCATTAATATTGCCAGAGTAGGATAAGGTATAATCCACTTTAGGAAGCAATACATAACGATTTATCGTCACTACAGGAACAGGCTTTATGCTATTTCCTGTATAAACATAGCTTTTCTTTACATTTAATATTGTACTTTTGTTAATTTCCTGTTTTTTTATCTCTGGTGTTGCAGTAATAGAAGGCATCGTTGTAACACTTGGTATATCGGTATCCTTCGGTGCCACTGTTTGTCCCTGATCTATGTCCGCACTCGGTACTGGTTTTGTATCCTTTTCTACATCCTGCGTTGGCAATGGCGTATTTTGTTCACTCGCTGGTTCCGTTGGCACCGTAATTGGTGCTACCGTAATTTCTATAACAGGTACCTTGGTATTTTCTGGCGTCTGTGTTGGTATACTCGTTGCCGGTTCACTGGTTTGCACAATAGGTGTCGCTGTAAGATCTGGTTTTGCTGTTTCCTCGGTGGCTCCTGGTCCACTAAACAGGATGCTATATCGGGTAACACTTTTTGTCTCATAATATGCATTTTTTACGGTTGCCGTAACTGTAATTTCTCCATTTCCACATCCCTTTGTATCAAGTTTTGTCGTTCCACCTGTTACAATTTCTTCTCCATCTGACAGCACTGGTTTTCCGCTAATCTCAATCGGAAGATGCGGATTCATTTCATCTCCAATAATCTCACTATATCCAGTTACATCACTAGAGAAATTCTTTACAGAATTGGTCTTCTTCTCTCCATCTTTGCAAGTATATGTATACGTTATTTCTTTAAGTCCTGCAACACTTCCTGCAAATGCAAATGTATAACCAGGATACTCTACAAATTTACATAATTGTTCTGTATCCTTTAAAATATCTAATTTATCCACAGCATCTTTCTGGTATCCATTTAATGCCTGTGCCGAAAATGTATCCGTTTCCTTTCCACCTGCTTTATTTGTGGTACTTATACTTACGGCTGTACTACCCTGCTCCATTTGATAGAAACAATTTTCTACCGTTCCATTTACAATTCCTACACCATAGTTATTTTTTGTAATGATTTTGCCTTTGTAAAAGCAATTATACATGGTGGCACCGTCTTTAATAGTCCAAGCAATTCCTGCCGCATCCTTTGTTGCATTCAAATCTACTGTTGACCAGCAGTTTACAATGGTTCCACCCTTTCGGATTGAGCGGGCAATCCCTGCACATCCGTTATCCGCCGCTGTATTTGTGATACTTCCGGTAGTTCCCAGATTTTTGATTACTCCTGACGTATATGGGAAAATAGAAATTCCCTGTTCATTCTCCGCTTTGATATTCACATTTATAGAATGCCCCTGTCCATCATAACTACCTTTGAAAATCATATTCGCATCATTTCCTGCGATTCCTGCATAATCAGAGATGCCTTCCATATCAATATTTGCCGTTTGTTTGATATATTTACCAGCATAACTTTCCCCATTTTTCATTGTATTGGTAAATTCTAAGAAGTTAGCTTCATTTGCAATCACATAAGGGTCCTCTTGCGTTCCTGTTCCCTGTAATTTCTTTTCATTCTCCTGCCCCACAGAAATGTTCAATCTTTGCAAAATTTCCTTTGGTACATAACAATGTCCATCTTCATAAATCGATAATTTTCCAGCTAATTCTATATCTTTTCCTTCAATCGTAGCTTTATCTGTGTTAATCGTCACACTCGCATTTTTTCCCGTAAATTGAAATTCACCATTCGTATAGGTTCCATAATCAGATGCATCTATATACAATTCGTTCGTTGCATCATTCAGCGTTTTATCTCCCCACAAAGAAGCCAGATATGGTGCAACCTGTGTATTATCAATGGTATACGCTTCTCGTTTACTGCTATCTGTAATGGCAGTAGTCGCAGTTCCTTTTAATCGATCTACCCCATCTGGGACATACATCCATATCCCCACATTCATTCCTGTATGCGCACTGTCACCCTCTCCTGCATAACTGGAAAAATCTAGTAATGATGTCGCATTTTTTGTGCTTTCCCCATTTTGAATCATTTTAACTACCTTTTGCATATTTTCTGCATTCGGTGTTGTATTCAATCCAGTATTATGATCCGGCACTACCACAACAACAGTGTCTTTATGTTCCTTTGCATAATCTACTGCCACTTTAAAGGCTTCGTCAAACGCAATGTATTCTCCAGCAGATTCTGTCATCATTCTATGGTGATTTCCATAATCAACTTTGCTTCCCTCGACCATAAGGAAAAATCCATTGGAATTTTTTGATAATACTTCTATGGATGCCTTTGTCATCTCTGCTAACGTTGGTGCCTGTCTTTTGGAATCGTCAATACCATCATAAGAACTGCCATATCCGATATCATAAGGCATGTGATGATTCGTAGCCTGAAAACCTCCCCAAATTTTTGTATCTTCTGTCGCAGAAGCTGCCGCTGCATTTAGCTGGTCTTCCGTATTTACCACTGTATATCCTAGTTCTTTCGCTGCTTTTAAGTTATCCTTCTTGGTATATCCTGTGTAACTCATTCCCCCTCCAAGCATAACCGTCAAATCCGTATGTAACATCTGTGAAATAATAGTATCACTATCAGAACGTGATTTTGCATGAGCCGAAAATGCTGCAGGTGTCGCATCGTAGCTATAGGATGTGGCAATCAAACCAGTGGCTTTTCCTTCTAATTGTGCCAGTTCCGTCAGATTTGCAATCGGTTTTTTCGCGGATGTTACTCCTGTATAATCATTATTTGTCTTTTTTCCTGTTGCCAATGCGGTTCCTGCAGCAGCCGAATCCGTTGTGGCGTTATTTGCAGATTTCGTTGTTACGGAACCAATCAGATAATCCGCCATATACATTTTATTTTCTGTCGGTTTTGTTCCATTAAAATTGCTGTTCTTATAAAGGTAAGTAAGACCTCCCGCCTCCTTTACCTTTGTGGCAATGTCATAAGAAGGGAAGCCGCCTCCATCTGGGACCATATAAATAATATTTTTAATTGTGCCTGTTTTTGCCTCTGTTGTCTGAATCGATAGTATTCCAGAATTTGCTTTTTGTGCATAACTTGTTTCTTTTTGTTCGAACGGCATTGCTACAAGCAAACTCATACTTAACACAACAGATATACACTTGTACACCAAACTCTTTCTACTTTTTTTATTTTTTTTCCAGTTCATGTTTCTTTCTCCCTTCTTTTTCCAAGTGCTTGCAAAATACAAAATCTGCTATATATCGTACTATTCCATAAGAAGCAACCTATATTTTCGCAATTCGACACTTGTAATGGTACACATCCATATAGTTCTAGTAATGTCTGTCCTTTATTTTGAAATTTTCATAGCAAACACAATTGTTTTCCACTTTTTTCAAAAGAAAAACAGCCCCAACCAAACTTATAACAACTCGTTCTGCTCTGTATCTATAATACATTGATGGTTAAACATAGCACCAATGTACCACATGCACATCGGTACCGTTGTATATAAGTTCGGTGAGACTGCTCTACAGCTTTTCACACCACATAGTGTCTTCACTTATCCTTTACATTCTAAAATGCAATCGTGCACACAGAGGGACTTGAACCCTCACCCCTGTTACAGGACATGGACCTGAACCATGCGCGTCTGCCAATTCCGCCATGCGTGCAAACAACATGTTATATAATAACATATTTTCACTATTTTGTAAAGCCAATTATAAGCAATTAAACCACTTCCAAAAATGAAAAAGTTACTTCTATCCATTCTCTCTTTATTGAAAATAAGCTGTACCTTTTTCTATCAAATTAAGATTTTTCCATAAAAAAATTAGTTCTATCAATCAACAGGTAAACGGTTCATAGAGGCTTACATAAATCAAGTAATAAAGAAAAAATAAGGTATGTCTACCATAGACATACCTTATTAACTATTATTTTAATTTCACCTGTACAATTCCACCCGTATTACTTGTATAATATTTGGTAATCTTCACATAATAGGTTCCCTTCTCCCACTTTGTAACTTTACCATAATTGGTACGCTGAATATTTGTATAGTCATTTTTATCCACATATAATACAGATGCACTATCGCCCTTCTTCTGAATTTCTATTCTTAAACGGTCATCTGTTTGATTGTTTATATAGAATTTCATTCTTTTTGCCTTTTTTAAAGTAAATTTGTACCACTGTGTTGCACTACTTTCAGAAGTTAATACATAGCTTTGCAACTTTTTCGTAACTGTTTTTGCAGTTTTCTTCTTTGTATTCGTTGGTGTTCCTGCCTTTTTAAAGGAAACAGAATATACTCTATAATCGTAATATGTACGAGACATTTTTATATAATAGGTTCCCTTTTTCACTCCATAGCATTTGTTTGTTGTACTACTTGATGCTGAAGTTAATTCTTTCTTCTTTGCATTACAAAGAGTAAAATAATCCCCGTTCGTGTTTACAAGCTGTGTATCATATACTTCTGACAAACTATTATACTCATTGCTTTTAATTGTCAATTTTCCAGCTTCTTTAACTGTTATTTTTTTATACTGTGCTGCATGTCCTGCGTAAGATATATACCTTTGGCCAAAGGATATGCCCTTTGCCTCTGATGCATCCACAGAATAAGTATTCACCTTATACGCAAGTGTTCCCGAACCATAATTTTTACTTATTTTACAAAGGTACTGTCCCTTTGCTAAATAATATTTATAAATTCCTGCTTCTCTCGTACCAGTGGTTGTATCAATCATCTCACTATAGCTGTTTAATATACAACTTTTTAAAGTATTTCCTGCCAGTGTCTGCAATTCCATCCTAGCAGATAAATTTTCTACAGCTCCCTGAATTTCTAAATTAACACCTGATTCCTGCACATTTAATAAATAAACATCTTCTGTATTGCTATCAGAAATGTTTCCTTCGAAAGATACCTTTTTTATAGATGCAATTGAATCATTTTTACTTACCGTACTGGTAACTGGTACCGTATAAGTACCTTCATATTGTGTATTTGTAGTTTCTGCATATGCAATGTTACTGGTTGCACGTTTATCCTGCATAGTCATACTTCCTGGCGCTAATAAAGATGCAACACAAGTCATAACACAAATGCCTGCTAGCCATTTTTTCTTCATTTTAATCTCTCCTCACTTTTCCCTTTTATATTTTAGTTTTGCGTTCTTTCAAGAACCAGCTTTATCTTAGCACACAAAAAGCGATTTTGCAATATAGATATTGCTTATTATGGAGTTTCTAATGTAATTTTAAGAATTGCAAAAAAGGAAAACGACAATTAAGGTGAACCTCCAAAATAAATAAACATTTTAGCTACTTTTGGGAAACCGTTCCTCTACCTCAATCTTCGTTTTCTTTTTCTTACAAATGTACACAACAATAGAAAACAATTGAACCTATCCGCTGCTATATCCTATCTTCCAATTATTATGTTTACCAACCTAACATAGAATCATACAATGCTTTATATTGTGTCGCAGATCTTGCCCATGATACATCCTGTTCCATATCACGTTTTACCATGGCATCCCAAGATTCTCTCCTTGTGAAATATACTGTTTTAGCATAATTCACAATATTTAACAACTGGTTTGCATTGTACTCATAAAAGGAAAATCCATTTCCTGTTTCTTCATATTCATTGTAAGCCTGTACCGTATCCTTCAAGCCACCTGTTTCACGAACAATTGGAACTGTTCCGTAATGCATGGCAATCAACTGTGTCAAACCACATGGTTCAAATTGAGATGGTACCAACAATGCATCTGCACCAGCATAAATCTTATGAGCACGTTCCTCAGAATACATAATATTTGAACAAACTCTTCCCTTAAAATGATTTTCGTAATAGCGGAAAGACTCTTCGTATCTTGGATCACCTGTACCAAGTACCGCTACCTGTGTATAAGGGTCTACAAGTGCATTCATTATGAAATTAATCAGATCCAATCCCTTCTGATCTGTTAATCTTGAAATAATTCCCACTACAAATTTACCTGTATCCTGCTCTAATCCTAACTCTTCCTGAAGTGCTCTCTTATTCTTCTTTTTCTTTTCAATTACATCCTTAATTGAATAGTTTTCATAGATATAGGAATCTGTTGTTGGATTATACATATCATAATCAATACCATTCACAATACCGCATAATTTCATATGATGATACCCAATATGTTGATCCAGATGTTCTCCATATGTGGCAGTCTTAATCTCGCCAGCATAAGTATTACTTACAGTTGAAATTTTATTGGCATAGGTCAAACCACCCTTTAACATATTCGCATCGATTCCATCTTTTAATACGCCATCTGTAAATACATCATCTGGAAGTCCGCTCCAAAAACGAAGTGTCTCCAAATTGCATACACCCTGGAATTTTAGATTGTGGATTGTCATAATCGTCTGCGCTCTTCTACAAGTCTCTGTATTCGAAAATAATGTACGCAAATAAATTGGCACAAGACTTGCCTGCCAATCATGGCAATGAATGATGTCTGGTATAAAATCAACAATTGGCAAGACTGCTAACGCTGCCTTACAAAAATAAGTAAACTTTACGATATCGTTTGGTATGCTTGTATATGGATTTCCTTCACTAAACAATTCTTCATTGTCGATAAAGTAGTAAGTTACGCCATCCATTTCATATTTGAAAACACCTACATAATAATTTTTTCCATCACGTCTCAAGTCCATGTAAAAATTATGAATATATTCCATCTTTTCCTGATACTCCCATGGAATACAACGATATTTTGGTAAGATTACCCTAGCATCACATCCTACCTTATTCAGTGCTTTTGGCAATGCATACATAACATCACCTAAACCACCTGTCTTTACAAATGGATAACATTCTGAACCAACAAACAATATTTTTTTTCTATAAATCGGTTCTTCCACTTTTTCTTCCATTTTCTGCTCCTCCTGTCCCACTATTTCTGGGTTTTCTGGTGCAGTAGACTTCACTGCTTCCTCTTCTGATTCTTTCTTTTCTTTTTCATCAGATGCAGGAACTTTCTTCTCTTCTTTTTTTTCTGTTGTTTTTCTTCTAGTTGTACTTTTTTTGGTACTCTTTTCTTCCGCGTCTTTCTTTTTTGCTGCCGTCTTTTTTTGTCCGCTTTCTTCTTTCGGTTCTTCCTTCTTTTCCGTTACCTTTTTTACGCTACCTTCCTTTTCTGGTTCCTCTTTTTTAGTTGTTTTCTTTCTTGTCGTTGTGGTAGCCTTCTTTGTTGTTTTTCTCGTTGTTGTCTTTTTCTCTGCCTTAGCTTCATCCGCCTCTTTTGCGGCAGTCTTTGTCGTTTTTCTTCTGGTTGTTGTTTTTTTCTCTTCTATTTTATCTTTATCTTGATCTGTCTTATCCTGCACTTCCACTTTTTCTTCAGTTGCCTTATTTGACACTTTTTTCACTGTAGTCTTTTTTGCAGGTGACGTTTTCTTTTCCGATGCGGCAGTAGCCTGTTTCTTTGTCCCGGTACTCCCGGCTGTTTTCGTTGCCTTATTTTCCTCCATTGTCTCCTCTGACGATACTACTGTATCTTTTATTTTTTCATCCGTTGCAACGCTTTTTGTTTTCTCTGCCATTCCGAATCCCCCTATACTTATTGCATCGTAACTTTCCTAATTAGTCACGCTAATATATCTATCCTATCACTATCTTTCACTACAATCAAGAAAAAAGTGTATCCCTATTACTTCTCATCAAAAATTTAATTATGGTTCAAAGGATGCGGTACACACACTATAGTAAAGACCCCACGAAATAACTTTCCTAAAAATACCAATATCTCTCTGTCGCTTTTCACATTTGATACTACTCAATAAATAGACAAGACTAACCTTTTCTACTTATTTTCGTTTTAATGTCCTAAGATATTGTTTTTGTTCTGGTGTAATCCGATAACTTTCTACTGCCTTTTGTATTGTTCTGTTATGATTCCAAGTAGGAAGAAGTCCTTTTTCTAAATAAGGAAGCGTCGCTTCATACTGCTTCGCAAGTGCCGTAGCAAAATACCATGCCACCATCATCTTTACATAATATTCCTCTGAATCGACTGCTGCCACCCATTGCAAATACTCTGGCTTAAATTGTTCTTCCAAATAATAGCGCATTAATGTTCCAATCCCAAATCGGACTGTATAGGTATGCTTAGATGCCATCCATTGTTTCACCTTTTCCAGTACAGGTTGCGGATATTTCTTAAATAGTTTCATGGACAAAAGATCGCAAGTTGCCCAGTTATCCACATAAGGCAGAAAACTATCTAATTTTTGTACACATTCTTCATACTCTTTTATCCCCTCTATCAACAATCCATGCAAATTATTTTCTTCATAATATATATGAGGGAGTTGTTCCATAAACTGTGTTATTTCCTCTTTCACATTTTCGTCTGTTTTTGCCTGTTTTAAAAGTTCTTTTGCATATTTGCGAAGCACTGGTGTCCGCACTCCTATAATCTTAGCTTTCTCCACCGTAGGAATTAACTTTTCATGAAATTCCTTGTAGGAATCATCTTTTAATTCTAATAATTGTTGCTGTATTCTATTCATCTATTTTCCCTTCCATAAACTCCGTTACATGTTTTCTCATCCAAATCGGAAATAGATTTCTTTGATATGTTCTATTTTCCCGTTCTTTAATTCCAATCGTATCAAAAAATAGCTTCCAAAGCTCTGTAAATTCATCTTGTACCTTCTCTGTCTGTCGCAGTTTTTTATACTGTTCTTCTTCCAACTGTTGTATATACATTTCTTCTTTTGGTTCATGTACAACTGCAATTTTCCTTCTATCATCAACCAAAATCCAATATTCAGATGGCATTCGATCTGAAAAATGTCTTGCTACCTCATATAGTACATTATTTTTTGGCTCAATATGGCTTACCAGAACTTTTTCATCGATACATTGAAAACGTACAAACTCTCGAAAATAGTGTATCTCATTTCCAACTCTTCTGCGTACCTCCATCATCCGCATTACCGCTGGCTCGGTAAGCATATGTTCTATGTTTTTTCCTACCCGAAAACCGATACGCAAATATTGATACATACTGTCTAACACATCCTCTGCATATAAGCAACCATAAAAAATATGAATATATGCCTGAAAAGATATTTTATTTCGTATAGAGCGCGCCACCTTTTCTGCCTTTTCCCTGTCTGGTTCCACATGAACATAGGTATCAAAAAGACTGCTTTGTAAAATTGGTTCTCGCTCTAATCTCAAATTTTCATGTCCATACTGCAATGCCCAAACCCACGCATCATAGATACAGGTAAATATAGATTCGATATTTGAATCACAAGTAAATACAGTCACAGAATCACCTCCAACTTATACATTTCTTAAGACTGCTGCAAATGAAAATCGGTAAACAAAGACATCTGTCTTGCCGTATTCTCATGTTGTATCTGCCAGTTTTCTTTCCTCCCAGTATCCTCTAATTGATGGGTAATATACGTTTCCTCTATGGGCGTATGATACATCATTTTTCCATTGCAAGTGATAAAATAATGCGCCCGTTTCAATACTACACCCATCTTTTTCAATGCCGAGAAATCTAATTTTCCATATCTTCTTGCCTGCATAATCCTGCGTGCTGACTTTGGTCCTATCCCAGGTATACGAAGAATCTTATCATAGGATGCCGTCTGTACTTCTACGGGAAATTCTTCCAAATGTCTGACTGCCCAATCACACTTTGGGTCTAATTTTTCATTGAAATTTGGTCTTTCCTCACTTAATAATTCCTGTGCATGAAACCCATAAAACCGAAGCAGCCAATCCGCCTGATATAACCGATGTTCTCTTAACAATGGTGGCGCTGTTCCAAGGTCTGGCAAGTCCTTATCTTCATTGATAGGAATGTATGCCGAATAAAACACACGTTTTAAGTCAAATCTTCGATATAATTCCTGCGTGGTCTGCAATAAATGATAGTCTGTTTCCGACGTAGCTCCCACAATCATCTGGGTACTCTGCCCTGCAGGCGCAAAGGCTCTGTTTTTAGCAGGATACGTTCCTCCAAGCGGTAAGAACTTATCTATCACAGAAGAATTTAGGGCATTCCTTTTCTTTTCCTGTGGCAACATATTGACCAGAAGTTTTTTATCCACAGATGCAATTTTATCTTTTTCGGACTGAAAAAAAATGCTTTTAGGAAGATATTGATTTACCTGACTTCGCTCCATTCTGGCATCTTTCCCAATGGCTAATCGATGTACCGCAATTGTATCACTAACCATCTTCATAGGTTCCATAATAGTCTGAACACTTTTATTTGGTGCCAGTTTTTCCAGACTTTCTTTCTGACATAATTCCATATTAATGCTGATGCGGTCTGCCAGATAACCCGCAGTTCCCAGCAACTCCTCTGGTGCTCCGGGAATGGATTTTACATGAATGTATCCATTAAATTTATATTTGTAACGCAGCAAGGCAAGCGTCTCACACATTTTCTCCATGGTGTAAGCGGGATTTTTTACTACTCCAGAGCTTAAAAACAATCCCTCTATATAGTTTCTTTTATAAAAAGAAAGGACTAATTCGCAGATTTCCTCTGGCGTAAAAGTAGCTCTGGGAGTATCCTTAGACACGCGATTGCAACAATATTTACAATCATAGATGCAATGATTGGTCATCAATATTTTTAATAATGATACACACCTTCCATCTGAAGCAAAGCTATGGCATATACCACAACTTTCGGCATTCCCCAGGAATCCTTCCTTTCCCTTTCTATCTACACCGCTGGAAGTGCATGCTACATCATACTTTGCCGCATCCGCTAATATTTTTAATTTATCCTGTATAGACATTTCTGTTTTTCTCTCAATCATACGTTTATTATACAAACATATGTTCTGTTTTGCAAGTAGAATATTACTGGAAAATTTTTCTTTCTAACACGCTTCCCTCTTCCTTTTTTGAATATACAGTTGAATGGGCAACTTTCTTCCAAAACACGCTTTGCAAATTTTTCAAGTTATTACAGCATTCTCCAAAACCTTACACTCCAAAAGACTAGCTTCGCATCGTAGATGTGGATTTTTTCTCGTTACTTACACAAAAAAAGAAAGTCAGTTATATCAAAACTGACTTTCTTATTCTTTTCTTTCAAGTGGGCACGTTATGGTTTTTCATAAAACGACATTATAAAATCATATCCTTTTTCTTCCAGATTATTTTTATATTGTAGCTTGCATTCCCCTTCGTTTGTTATTTCATAAATGTATAGAGTATTGTCCGATCCTAAAACTGACAAATGATCCTTCGATACATAAAATTGCATGACAGATGTTTCCAAATGGTAACTTTGTGTTACAGTATCTGTGCTTAAATCAACAATCAAAATGTCAGCAGGTGAATCGATATCAAAAATATCACAAGAAGATACGTACAACTTTCCATCCGCTATATATGCCCCAAAGGCTTCCTTACAATCCAATGGAATACTTTTTACCTTCCCAGTTTCCACATTTAATTTTAATATTTCATCATTGTGTGTAAAATAAATATTTTTTCCATAGCCAACCTGAAAACCAAACCCTTCTCCTTTGTTGTAATAAGAGGATACATCCGCTACAAGCCGTGTGCTTTGACTTGTTATATCTGCACAATATACTTTATAAGATTTTCCATCCTCAGATACCTCATCAAACAAGTACACCTTTTCCTGACATACACACATATCTGTTGCAATCACATCCTCTATCACATATTTTTCTATCGTATCATTTTCCAAACAATAGCGTTCCAAATAGGTTTTATAGTTAAGATTCGTAACTACATAAATATATGTATCCGTAACTGCAAAAGCGGAAATACCTACTAAACCCGGAAATTTGTATTTTTTTACTTCTCCATTCGAAAGGTTCATAGAAATAATTGCACAGTTATTCTTATTAAAGCCTTGTCCCTCCGACTGCTCATACACATATCCATCTTTTATAATCGGGTATCCATAGGAACCTGCACCAATATTAGATATTTTTAATTTCTTTTTTCCCACTATGTTTGCTTGTTTATCCAAATACAAAACTTTACTTGTTGCATCCTGTTCATAGCTTGAGATTAAACCGTATTGATATGATACTTGACTATCCTTCGTCCTTTTTTCACAAGCGGTCAAACTAAAACATAGTATAATGGCAAAACATATACCTGCTCTAGTTGCCGCATTAGCTAATCTCTTCATTTTACTTTTCTCCTACTTTTTTGAATTTTTGTTTCCTTGTTTTTCCAAAAACATAGAATAAATTATATCTTTTTATTTATGTGTTGTCAAATCAATTATTTTATTTATACATACACTGTTCAAAATATTTAGTGTTTTTCCTATTTTTTCATTTCTATTTTTGAGTATATTTTTCATTTAACTTTTCTTTATTATTTTTTTATAAGCAAAAACCGGCATCCTAAGACACCGGTCCATCACTATGTATTATAATATTACAATCATTTATAAATTATCCCCTCTGCACCAACGATTGCCGCAGCTTCACACAAAAATCCTTTTACGATCCTTTTATCTTCTAACTCAATATCACCAATATACAATGGCTTTTTCACCAGTTCCATAAAGTAACCAAGTTTTTGTTTTGGAATGTCATACAATTCTACTTCTATAGATGTTTCTCCATCTCCCTGATACACCATTCCTGGCTTCTTTGGTTCTGTGTCCAACTCATACAAATGATACCCTTTTGCAGTTTTTGCTGTGCCAAGCCATTCTGCCCCAAGTTCCGTCAATTGATATTCCAATGGGTATCCCTTTTTATGCAGTCCACACACCGCTAACTGGATACTTTCACTGGCTAAAAATGCCTCTCCAAATGCAAGAACCAGGTTCTCCGAATCGCTTCTTCCAAATATGGTAATTCCAAATGGATATGTTCTATCGCTGCTATTTTCTGGTACTGCAATTGCTGTCAAATCCAACAGGTTACAGTGGTTGGTGTAAAGTCCCATTTTACTGTTTGTCTCAATGGGATTCCTGCGAACCTGTTCTCTTGTAAAGGAGCCACCTGCCGTGGGCATAATCATCACACTATCTTCCAATAATAGTCTGGCTTTCGCCTTATACTGTTGCAATTGGTGCAAATCTCCAAATAACTTTGCCGCTGTATTTTCCTTTTTTTCACCGGATCGTAAAATCGTCTCGGTAACAGGAAATGTTTTTCCCGGATTTGCTTCCACAAATTCCTTTAAATCTTCCCAACGCTCTGCCACATAAGCACCTTCATACAAAATCAGTGCTGCCTTTTGAAACATATCCATGGCAAGCTCTTCTACTAAAATTCCAAGCCCTTTGATTCGTTTGATGCAGGCATTCCATTTCTGTCTGTATATCTCCTTGAAATCTCCGTAAAATTCTGGTTCTTCCTTTGGTATATAAACCTTCTTTGGCAATGTCTTTCCCTTTTCCTGAAACGTTTTCGACCAACAACACTCTGCATCAAAACCCTTTGCAATGGAATTGACAAGCTCCACATCCTCCATTTTTTTTGCAAATACCGTCACGCAGTCAAGACTGGCACAAGCCGGCACCACACCCTTACTGGACCAGGAACCTACCGGTGGTTTCCAACCTACCAATGTATTTAACATAGCAGGCACCCTTCCAGAACCTGCCGTATCTGTTCCCAAAGCAAATGCAGCCATACCCAGTGCTACACTAACGGCAGAACCAGAACTGGAACCTCCACTGATCAGCTCCGGCTGATACGCATTGTGTACTTCGCCGTACGGACTTCTGGTTCCCACAAGTCCCGTTGCAAATTGATCTAAATTCGTCTTTCCAATGGGAATGGCACCTGCTTTTATAAGTTTTTCTACAACTGTAGCATTTTCTTTCGGTGTATAAGAAAAATCTGGACATGCCGCAGTCGTAGGCACTCCTGCTAAATCGATATTATCCTTAATGGCAAAAGGAATGCCCCAGAGAGGATACTGCTTGCTCTCTTTGGGAAGGGCATCCACATAGGGTTGTATTGCCTCCTTTGTGGGCGGCACAATCCAAATGTTTTTTTCTTCCTGTTCCTTCGCTCTCTTTATAATTTCTTCTATCAGTTCTTCTGGCGTAAGCACCTGTTTTGCATACGCCTGTTTGATCCAGCTAATGGTCAGTTGTTTTGGAACATACATGATCAAACCGCCTCCTTTGCTTCTATTCCCACTACATATTGTCCTGCTTGTACCTGTTCACCAGGCTTCACACAAATCGTTGTAATCACGCCATCCTCTTCTGCAGCAATTGGAAATTCCATCTTCATACTTTCCAGAATAACTACGTTTTCTCCCTTCTTTACTTCCTGTCCTTCTTCTACCAATACCTTCCAGACACTTCCCGGAATCGTAGCTTCTATTCCTTCACTTCCTTCTGGCAAGACCGTCTCTTCCGAATCTATATTTTCATCTTCCGAGTCAAAATGATCCAATCCCTGTTCTACCCATCTTTGCTTTTCTGCTTCAAACGCTGCCTCCTGATGAGCCTTAAATTTCGCACTGCTCTCTTTGATGCTTTCCAGATATGCCTTATATTCTCCCAAATGGAAGGTAGTTTCTTCTACTTCTATTTCAAATTTTCCACGAAGGAAATCCTCTCTGTATTGTAAAATTTCTTCAGCGGAACAAGGATAAAATTTAATCTGGTCAAAGAAATTTAACAACCATGGCTTCTCTTTGGTAAAGAATTTTGTCTCCTGCAAAGCATTCCACATTTGAATGGTTCTTCCTACAAACTGGTATCCTCCAGGTCCCTCCATACCATATACACAAAGATATGCACCACCAATTCCCACTGCATTTTCCGGGGTCCATGGTCTGGCTGGATTGTATTTTGTGGTAACCATACGGTGTCTTGGATCTGTCGGCACCGCAACTGGAGCACCCAGATACACATCACCTAAGCCCATAACCAGATAATTTGCCTCAAACACAATCTTCATTACGTCTTCTATGCTGTCCAATCCATTGATTCTTCGAATAAATTCCGGATTGCTTGGACACCATGGTGCATTTGGTCTTACGGTCTTTTGATACCTCTCTGCTGCCAACTGTGTCTGTGGATCATCCCAGGATAAAGGTAATTTTATAATACGGGATGGTACTGTTACATCATCTAAGGAACCCAATTCTTTGTTGGTTTTTACGATAGCATCTACCATTTCTTTTGTTGTAATTTCTTCTGGACGGAAATGTACCTGCAAAGAACGAATACCAGGTGTCATATCAATAATTGGAAGATTCTTTTCTTTTAATGCATTCATTAAAATATGTGCACGGAAGCGAAGCTCTATATTTAATTCCATTTCACCAAATTCAATCAGAACATTTTCTTCTCCATCTAAACGAATGAGATAGTCTGTATCCCCTTCTCTTCCTTTTGCTAATATGGCATACGTTGCATCCAGCTTAATTGGTTCTGGTAAAACAACTTCTGTATAATTGCCTTTTATATTTTCTTCCTGTGCAAGTCGGATTTCTTTTGCCTGCTCCAAGCTTAACAACTGGAAATGAACCGTATCACCGGGATGCAATTGTCCTAACTTCCACAATTCTCCCTTTGCTGTGGTAACCGGGCAAACAAAACCTCCCAAACTTGGTCCGTCCGGTCCCAGTAAAATAGACTGGTCTCCTGTCAAATCCAAAGTACCAATGGCGTAAGGATTGTCATGAATGTTAGATGGATGTAAACCTGCTTCCCCTCCATCCTCTCTTACCCACTGTGGAATTGGTCCATTTAAACGGATACCGGTTCTTGCACTGTTAAAATTCACCACATACTCCGCACTGGTTAATGTTTCTAAATACTCTGGTTTTAAATATTCTGCGGTAGGTTGTGGTCCCGGAATCACGCCAATGGTCCAGTTATTTGTAAGTTTTGGTGTATATTCACTTGGGAAAGATTCCACAGAACAAATATGACACTCTTTGGTAAGTTGCAACACATCTCCTGTTCGAAGGGTTCTACCATTGTGTCCTCCGAACTTTCCGTCTACAAATGTAGAAGAACTTCCCATTACTTTTGGTACCTGTATACCACCTGCTACTAATAAATAGGTACGCATCCCCTTTTTACAATTACCAAACTTTAACACCTGCATAGGTGCTGCCTGAATGACCGTATACATTGGTACGTTCTCTCCATCCAGTGTTGCCCCCATATCTGCTCCGGTAATCACAAAAGAAGTGGTGGTACGAAAACGGAAAGTTCCACCCTTCATCGTCATTTCAATTCCTGCTGCATCTTCTTTGTTTTTCAACAAAGCATTTCCAATTCGGAAACTGTAGGAATCCATTGCTCCACAGGGTGGCACACCCACTGTCCAATATCCGATCATTCCCGGATAATCCTGCACTGTACTTTGTACTCCACCACTTAATACTTCTAATGCTGTTTCCTCAGGCAAAAATCCCTCCAACATTTTCGTGTAAAGCTTGGCTTCTTTGTAAGCAGGAGTATGAATCAACGCTTTTAAATACTGCATATTCGAAGTAATTCCATACAATTTTGACTCTTCCAGTACACGGCTCATCTTTTCTAAGGCATCCTGACGATCCTTTCCATGCACGATCAACTTGGCAAGCATTGGGTCATACAAAGGAGATACCACGATATTTTTCTTAATCCATGTTTCCACTCTGGCAATATCGGAAAATTCCACATCATCGATTTTTCCACTGGCAGGTCGGAAATTGTTGATACAATCTTCTGCATACACACGCACCTCAATGGCATGTCCATTTGGCTTTCCGACTTTTTTCTTTAAATCTTTTAATTCTCCTGCTGCCTCTTTTACCATCCATTCCACTAAGTCTACACCCATTACTTCTTCTGTAATTCCATGCTCTACCTGCAAACGGGTATTTACCTCAAGGAAATAAAACTTTTCCTGTTCTTCATCATATAAAAATTCTACCGTACCTGCATTGCGGTAAGAAGCTGCTCTTGCAAGGCTTTCCGCTGCCTGATACATTTCCTTTCGAACCGCATCACTTAAATTTGGCGCCGGGGATTCCTCTACTACTTTTTGATTTCTTCTCTGTACGGAACAGTCTCTTTCTCCAATGGCTGTCACTTCTCCAAATGCATTACCAAAAATTTGCACCTCTACATGTCTGGCTTTTCGAATGTATTTTTCTACAAATACACCTGCATCGTTAAAGTTACTTTCTGCCAAATGGCATACATTGTCATAGGAATCCGCCAGTTCTTTTTCATTTTCGCAAATACGGATACCGATTCCACCACCTCCGGCGGTACTCTTTAACATAACCGGATACCCAATCTTTTCTGCGGCTTCTAATGCCTCGTCTACACCAGTCAACAAGCCTGTTCCTGCAAGAAGTGGAACATTCGCCTTACTGGCAAGTTCTCTGGCAGAATGCTTTAATCCAAATAAATTAATCTGCTCTGGCGTTGGTCCAATAAACTTGATGCCTTTCTCTTCACACGCATTTGCAAATTCTGTATTTTCACTTAAAAATCCATAGCCTGGATGTACTGCCTGTGCATTAGTCTCTACGGCTGCCGCAATGACCTTTTCCACATCCAGGTAGGTCTCTTTTGCAGAACCATCTCCTAAATATACAGCTTCATCTGCATTGGTTACATGCAAACTGTCTTTATCTGCCTCTGAATAAACGGCTACACTTTTAATTCCCATCTTTTTCAGAGTTCTCTCAATTCGTACTGCAATTGCACCACGATTGGCAATTAACACTTTATCAAACATAATGACTTCCTCCTGTTTTGCTCTGTCAAGCGGATATTCCCAATCCGCGTTGCTACTTGCTCCTATAAAAGTGGCACTACGTGCCTTACGAGGTACGGGGCTTGAACCCCGCACCTCGTGCAAGAGTACACACCGCCTAAAGGCAGTGTTTTTTGTCCTTTTATAAAAATCATCTCTCTATAAAGAAAAATAAGCGAGGATTCCCTTTTGTCGGCATCCTCGCCATCTATAAAACGATATCTTATCTTTTAATCCCAAATCAACAATCTTACTGGAGTAGGATTGTATGCATTACAAGGATTATTTAACTGTGGACAGTTACTAATCAGCACCATAACATGTTCCAATGCCTTCATCTCCACATATTTTCCCGATGCAGATACACCATCATCAAACTTAAATCCTCCCTGTGGCGTAACTGGTACATTCATAAAGAAGTTAATATTCGGTGCCAAATCTCTCTTTCTAATATCCACCGTACTGTCTGCCAACTGTAACATAAAGCTGTCACGACAGTTATGCATATATCTTTTTTCTCTGGCATAACGAACGGTGTTACTTTGGGAAGAACAGGCACCACCTAATGTATCATGTCTTCCTGTCTTATCTGCTGTAATTTCAAGTAATGGCTTTCCCGATTCTGCTCTTAAAATACTTCCCGTCGTAAGATAAATATTCTTCTGCATTACTATGGTCTGAACTGCTCCATAATGATCCTCTGGGTTTGTCATATCATAAAATGTCGTATCGACTGCCTGATTTCCTTCCATATCTAATATACGAAACGTCTGCCCTGGTTTTAATTCATGCATCCAACCAAGTCCAGCCTCCACTACTTCATCATAAATTGCATCTTCTATTTTTAAATCACTGTCTTTTTCAATAAATCCGTACATGGTTCCATCCTCCTATCTAATGCAAACACTTGTGTTGGCAAGTGGATATTCGCAATCCGCTCTGCTGCTTGATTACTATTCACAGCCTTTCTTCTCTACTTGCTCATAACATAAGAAACAAACATTTATAATCCCAATAAATTGTTATAATCCCATGTGTTCTCAAATGCTCTGTAATTTTCACTTCTATGATTTACACATTCATCCATCAAATCAGTAGGTGGTGCATCGTATACCTCCATGGTAACTGGAACCTGTGGATACTCCTCACTTGGATTTAAAGGATTTGGGGTATTACTTGCGATAAATAAAATATCCATCTCTGTACGAAGGGTTACCGTAGCACCTTCCTTACAGTGTCCCACTTCATAATGCATGCTTCCATCATCTTCTACATACACCTTGGAAAATAAATTCACACAAGGAACTAAATCTCTCTTGCTCATGTTGTTTCGCACCAGTTCCACCTTGAAGTTTTCCTCTCCACATCGGTAATAGTCATTTCCCTGCTTCTGGTAGCTGGTCTTTCCATATTTTTCATCTGTCAAAAGTCTGGTCGTATGTCCCGCAATGGTATCGTGCCATCCAAGACTATCTTCTACAATACTTGCCAACACTCTTCCGTTGTCGCTCATCAACACATTTCCCTTTGCCAAATGTGCAGTATACTGTGCCTTTAAAGTATCTGGCATATTATATCTCTCTGATTTATCTCTCATATTATATAAAAGAATAGATACATTGGCATTTTCTCCCAATGCCTTAAAGTGTATATACTTGTTTCTTCCAATAAATCCGGACCATTTTTCTCCTGGTCTAAATTCCTTTGTAAATATCTTCTGCATAAGAACTCCTCCAATCCACTTCATTCGTTGTTGTTCACAGTTCCGTGAACAGCAACCTTCCTTCTATCTTTCCATCGTTATTGCTTTTGTTTGCTATACCTATACTATAATTTTTTCAATAATTTCTTACAATTGTCCAAAATCTTGATTTGCTACAACAAAACTTCTCCCTCTGGTTTTGACCGGTAGACTAAAGTTCTATTTGAAGTTCTTTTTTCACCTTTTTACAGCAATACTTTCCTATTATATGTGAAAAGTAAACTGACCTACTTGCCTAAAATTCCATAAAACCACCCACTCCAAAACAACATCATAAAGTAGTAGAACTAGAACTTTAGTTCCAGTTTTTCATTTCTAAAATTACAATTTAGTACAATGGTTTTCTTTCTTTTGCCATGCTATCATATACCCATAAAAAAAGTGCAAAGACGCATATTACATGTTGTTTTTGTACTTTTCTTTTTTTTACAAAGAAAACAATAACTGTTCCCTATTGGTTCTTGCTAAAAGGAACAGTTACACAAATTTGATTGGAGGAATATATTATGAAAATGATTAAATCGTTCGTCAGACCAGAGAAAGCAGAAGATGTACTGGATGCGCTTATGGACAAAGGGTTTTCCGCTGTTACTAAAGCCAGTGTTCTCGGTCGAGGCAAACAAAAAGGTCTAAAGGTTGGAGATACCTATTATGATGAAATTCCAAAAGAAATGATTATGATTGTGGTAGAGGACAGTAACGTAGATAAAGTTGTAAAGATTATCGCCGATACTGCTCGTTCTGGAAAGGAAGGACGTTACGGTGATGGAAAGATTTTTCTTACAGAAGTAGAAAAAGCGATTACCATTAGTAGCGGCGAAGAAGAACTATAGGCAGGAGGGACCATTCATGAAAGAAGTAACCATTATTTTAAGACCAAAAATGTACTTTGAAACGAAAAAAGCATTGGATGAAGTTGGTTTTCAGGCAATGACCGTTCAGGAAATCATTGGTCGTGGAAAAAGTCCCATTCAATACGATTTTGATGGTGAAGTAGTGACACATCGTTTGGTTGCCAAGCGAATGCTTACCATGTATGTTCGAGATGAAGATGTAGATTTTCTGGTTGAAACTATTGTAAATGTAAATAAAACAAACAGTGCCGGTGATGGAAAAATATTTATTTCTCCTATTGTAGAAGGTATTCGTGTAAGAACCGGCGAACGAGGAAACGAATCTGTATTATAAATTAGAAAGGTATGTGATTTGTATGAAAAAATATTTAACAATGTTATTACTTGCTCTGATGTCGCTATGTATACTTACTGGTTGTGAAAGCAGCAAGAGTAATGATAAAAAAGCTACTACTGCTACTGCAAGCAGCTCTGCTTCTAAAGGAACAAAGGATAATCCTTTTATTCTTGGTGTCAGTCCAATGGCGGGCTGGTATGCATGGTATGGTGTGGATGGAACAGGCATTTTCGAAAAAAATGGTGTCTATGTAAAACTGAAATTTTTCTCTGTTTACAGCGACTCCCTGACCGCATTTTACTCAGGAAATTTGGATGGTATCTGTATTGCGGCCTCTGATGCCATTTCACCTTTAAATGAAGGGGTAGACTTTAAAATTGTTCTGGTAAATGATAACTCCGCTGGTGCAGATGCCTTAGTGGTACAAGATGGTATTTCATCTATCAAGGATTTAAAAGGAAAGACCGTTGCTACCGAAGTTGGTACACTGGAGCATATGTTCCTACTTAAAATGCTGAAAGATAATGATATGACAATTGATGATATTAACTTTACCAACATGACAATCAACGATGCAGGTCCTGCCTTTATCGCAGGTAGTGTAGATGCTGCTGTTTTATGGGAGCCAACCCTTTCTACTACTCTAAAGTCAGCCGGAACTGTTTTATACAGCACCGAAAGTGAACCAGGTCTTATTCCTGATACATTGGCTGTTCGTAGTGAGGTAATCAAAAACAGTCCTGATGCCGTACAGGCAATCGTCAACTCTTGGTTTGACGGAGTAGAAAAATTAAACGCAGGTGACAAGGACTTTTTACAGGCAATCTGTGATGGTGCAGAATTGGAAATGGACGATTATTTACAGATTGTAAAAGGTGTAACCATTTTTGATAAGAAAAAGAATCAGGAAACCTTCAAAGAAGGAAAAGATTTTACTTCCTTGAAATATTGTTTGGATCAGTCTGCTGACTTCCTTTTATCTACAAAAATGATTGACAAACTTCCAGATGACACCAGCGTAATTCTAGATGATAGCTTTATTAAATAGCGCAAGGGGGATTTTCCATGATAAAAATTCGTATTCGTAAGGAGATTGGAAAGAAAAAATATCTTCTGCTGGCCATTTTATCCTTTGTGGTGATTATTGCACTGTGGACTTTGGCAAGTGTGACTGGTGCAGTAGACGAAATTTTTCTTCCAAATCCTGCAAAAGTCATACAATATTATATAAGTGCAATTCAAGACGGTTCCCTTTGGGAAAATACCCGAATCAGTTTGTACCGTATCCTATTGGGATTTGTCATTGCTGTTGTTCTTGGCATTCCCGTTGGTATCTTAATGGGAACCTTCCAAAAAGCAGAAGCGGTGATACGACCTCTTTGTGAATTTATACGATATATGCCTGTTCCTGCTTTCGTTCCACTTATTATGGTCTGGGTAGGTATTGGCGAAAATGCTAAGATTACTGTTATTTTTATTGGTACATTTTTCCAGTTGGTTCTAATGGTGGCAGATGATGCACTCTCTGTTCCAGATGACCTAATCAACGCAGGCTATACCTTAGGTACTACCACACCAATGACCATTTTTAAAATTATTATTCCAGCTATGCTTCCAAGATTAATGGAAACCTTGCGTATGATGATTGGATGGGCTTGGACCTACTTGGTTAGTGCGGAGCTAGTCGCTGCTAACTCAGGTCTTGGTTACACGATTTTAAAATCACAGCGATTTTTAGCTACCGATGCCATTTTTGGTGGAATTATTTTAATTGGTATTCTTGGACTGATTACCGACCGTATCTTCGCATTTCTAAATAAAAAATTGTTCCCTTGGGCAGAAGGAGGTCATTAATATGGGATTATTCAAGAAAAAAACTGTTTTACCAAAAAGAACACAACATATTGAAGCAAATCTGGCAAACAGCAAAATCCATGTAAAGAACGTAAAGAAGATTTATCACTCTGCCAAAGGGGATACACTGGCAATGGATAACGTAAATCTCAACGTATTGGAAAATGAATTTGTCTGTATTGTAGGTCCTTCCGGCTGTGGAAAATCCACCCTTCTTCGCATGGTTGCAGGGCTGGATGAGATTTCCGATGGTGAAATTATCATTCAGGATCATTCGATTATCGGTCCAGGTGCCGATCGTGGTATGGTATTTCAGGCTTATACACTTTTCCCTTGGATGACAGTGGCAGATAATATAAAATTTGGTCTGAAAATCAGGAAAATACCAAACGATGAACAGGATGCCATTGTAGATAAATACTTAAAAGTAATTAAGCTGGAGAAATTCAGAAACAGCTATCCAAAGGAATTATCCGGTGGTATGAAACAACGTGTCGCAATTGCCAGAGCTCTTGCAAACAGTCCAGAGGTACTTCTTATGGACGAGCCGTTCAGTGCATTGGACCCACAGACAAAAGCGGATATGCAATTGTTGATGCGGCAGATTTGGCAGGTAGAAAAGCCTACTGTATTGTTCGTCACGCATGATATTGAAGAAGCGGTCTTCTTATCCAGCAAAATTTATGTACTGACATCAAGACCTGGTACGGTGAAAAAAGAAATTCCTGTCTATCTTCCATACGACAGAGTTTTATCCTTAAAGGATACAGAAGCGTTTATCAAGCTAAGAAAAGAAGTCAATTCCTTGATTGACCATGAACAGATTTAATGTTACTATTCACAGCCTTTTTTCATGTACAGAAAAACTGCCTACACGGCAGATTTGTATCAAGCAACTAGCCCCTTACGTGCGAGCACGACGTTGTCTAGTTGCTTGATACAAATCGACTGTGAATAGTAACGATTTAACAAATCAAATTTCTCTATAGAGAAAAACAAGCACATTTTACAAGTTGCGTGATGTAAAATGTGCTTATTTTTTTATAAATGGTACTCTAAACTACTGTCCCTTGTTAAACTTAACATCTGACTCTATATCTGACTATACAATAAATTTAGCAGCTGTGTCCTACTCTTTACCCCTGTTTTCGTATAAATATTATATACATGTTTTTTTACTGTAGATAAACTTACCACTAATTTATCGCAAATTTCACTATTGGAACAACCTTCTCCAATCAGTTTCAAAATGTCTTTTTCTCGATCCGTAATTCCATACTTTTCTTTCATCTGTTGTAGACAGTTTTCCATTGCTACCTGCTGTCTGCTCAATTGCATGGAATTTACAATCATATTTTCTATATGATTTTTCAACACATTTAATATGTAAATATCTTTTTCACTAAAATCGCCCAGAGCCTCACTCCGAAACAAATTAAAAATCCCAATAATCTGCCCATTTCTAATTATCATAATTCCACAACCATAGGGAATATCAAAAGGCCGTAAAAATCTCTTGTAAAACGGCGTATTCTTTCTTACATCATCATCTAAAATAGAAGTATCCTGATATACACAAGTTCCTGCTGAAAATTCATATAAATATTTTAAATAATCCTGCTCATAATAATCGTCTATATACTTCTCACTCTCACTTTTATCCATCCCAACAAAATAGGCATCTTCCCGTCGAATGTCCTGCTTTTCATCTAACATAATAAAATATCCCTTTGTATAAGGAATCAACATTCGAAGCACCTTCATTGTTTTCTCTGCTAAATGCGTAATATCATTTACAGTATATAACTCTAATAAAATTTTATTGATTGTCAGCCATTCGGTATCTTTTAACATATCCTTCGCCTTCCCTGTTCTTTCAGTTATTGTGTCTTATACTATTCTTTTGTAAAAAGTTTTTCTCTATAGAATGCATTTTATAAAGTAAAAAAAGCGCCTATATAGAGATTTCATTCCTCTATATAAGCGCCTTTGCTCAACTAATTTCTTATATAGTAGCACATCTTCTTTCTATTTACCATCTTTGTTTTATCTTTTCATACTTTTTTCTCCATCCAATAGAACTAAAGTAGTACGTCAATGTTTTTGTATTTTTTCGTATACCATACAATATTTTCCGCTTTTTTACTTTACAAATCGCATCTTCAATGCTAAAGTAAGTAGCGGATAGGATTCCGAAATGTACCTATACCTATTAACAATACAAGCAAACTTTGCTTTACTCTATGCTTACGCAATCTGGCGTCTAGCCTGTGCAGACGACCTTGATTTCATAAGGAAGAACATTTGGAGGTGACAAAGTTGAAGATTGGTTTTATCGGCGCGGGAAAGGTAGGCACTTCCCTTGGAAAATACTTTTCTACACATCAGGTAACTGTTACCGGATTTTATAGTCGAACAGAGGCTTCTGCCAAAGAAGCTGCCAAATTTACAAATACAAACTTCTATCCCAATAGGAAACAACTGATTGCCGACAGCGATGTTATTTTTCTCACTGTCACAGATAGTGCAATTGCTCCTGTTTGGGAATCTATCAAACACGAATCAATACAGGGCAAGATTTTCTGTCATTGTAGCGGTTCCTTATCTTCAGGTATTTTTTCGGACATTCGACATCTGGGAGCATATGGTTATTCCATTCATCCGCTCTATGCAATTTCAAGTAAAACAGAATCGTACAAAGATTTAGCACATGCACTATTTACGTTAGAAGGAGATTCGGCTTACTTACAAAAAATGCGCACATTTATGGAAGGGTTTGGAAATGATGTTCAGATTATTTCCACAGAAAGCAAGGCACTTTATCATGCTGCGGCTGTGTTTGCAAGCAATCATATGGTCGCTCTTGCATACATTGCCACCAACCTTTTCCAGCAATGTGGTTTTTCTTCCGAACATGCCTTGCAAGCAATTGCACCGCTTATGGAAGGAAATCTGGCTCATATTTTAGCCGATGGTCCTGTTGCTTCTTTGACCGGACCTGTAGAACGTAATGATATTGCTACGATTCAACGGCATTTAGAGTGCCTGCCCGCACAATATCAAGCGGTGTATAGAGAACTTACAAAAATCTTAGTAGATATTGGAAGCCAACGCCACCCGAATGCAGATTATACAGACATCCAACAACTCTAATGTTGGGGACAAAACAGATTTTAGAAAGAGAGGACTTGTACATTATGAAACATACTGTATTAACTTTACAGGAGCAAAAGAAAAATAATGATAAGATCACAATGCTAACTGCTTACGATTACACGACTGCCAAATTGATTGACGAGGCAGGTATTGATACAATTTTAGTTGGAGATTCCCTAGGTATGGTAATGCTTGGCTATGAAGATACCATTTCCGTTACAATGGAGGATATGATTCATCATTCTGCCGCTGTTGCCAGAGGGGCTAAAAATGCATTTATTGTTACTGATATGCCATTTATGTCCTATCAAACTTCCGTTCACGATGCAGTTGTAAATGCCGGACGTCTTATGAAAGAGGGTCGTGCAAATGCCGTAAAACTAGAAGGAGGTCTTTCTGTTTGTCCACAAATTAAAGCGATTACCGCCTGTGATATTCCAGTAGTTGCACATATTGGACTAACCCCTCAAAGCGTGAATGCTTTTGGTGGTTTTAAAGTACAGGGAAAAGATATTGAAAATGCAAAACGTCTTGTAGAAGAAGCAAAAGCCGTAGAAGCTGCTGGTGCCTGCATGGTTGTCATTGAGTGTGTACCTGCTAAACTGGCTACTTACATTTCAGAACAGCTCTCCATCCCTACCATCGGTATTGGTGCTGGCAATGGCTGTGATGGACAAGTTTTAGTTTATCAGGATATGCTTGCTATGTATTCCGATATGGCCCCAAAATTTGCAAAACATTTTGGCCAAGTAGGAACTGCCATGAAGGAAGCATTTGCAAACTATATTAAAGAAACAAAGGCACAGACATTCCCTGCACCGGAACACACTTTTGCAATATCCGATGAAGTAATGAATGCTATTAAATAAAAGAGAGGATTTTATATTATGATTCAAATCGCAACAACTGTAAATGAAGTAAGAAAACAAGTAAAAGCATGGAAAAAGGAAGGTTTATCCGTTGCATTAGTACCTACGATGGGATATTTGCACGAAGGACATCAAAGTCTTATTAAGCGTGCCGTAGAAGAAAATGACAGAGTCGTTGTCAGCATTTTTGTAAACCCAATGCAGTTTGGTCCAACGGAAGATTTAGACAGCTATCCAAGAGATTTAGAGAAAGATAGCGCTCTTTGCGAAGCTACTGGTGCAAACTTAATTTTCCATCCAGAACCAGAAGAAATGTACACAGACGGCTTCTGCTCTTATGTAGATATGTCTGTTTTGACAGAAGAATTATGTGGATTAAGTCGCCCAGTACATTTTCGTGGTGTCTGTACGGTAGTATCTAAACTATTCCATATCGTGACACCTGACCGCGCTTACTTTGGTCAAAAGGATGCACAGCAGCTTGCCATTATCAAACGTATGGTCTTGGATTTGAACATGGATATTGAAGTAATCGGTTGTCCAATTGTTCGTGAAGCCGACGGATTAGCGAAAAGCTCTAGAAATACCTACCTTTCTGCGGAAGAAAGAAAAGCAGCTCTAATTCTTAGCAAAACAATCAAACTTGGCGAAAAAATGGTAGCAGATGGCGAAAAAGATGCCGCTACTATTTTAGATGCTATGAAGAAAAATATTGAAACAGAACCTCTTGCAAAAATTGATTATGTGAAAATTGTAGATGCACTAACCATGCAGCAAATACCTACCATTGACCGTCCAATTTTATGTGCTATGGCAGTTTATATTGGAAAGACAAGATTGATTGATAACTTCATGTATGAATAAATAACCGTTTTTGAGAAAGGATTTTTAGTATGCAGATTAACATGTTAAAAGGAAAGATACACCGCGCTACTGTAGTGCAAGCAGAACTTGACTATGTAGGCAGTATCACCGTTGACCCAGAACTTTTAGAAGCCGCTGGCATCTTAGAATATGAATATGTACAGATTGTAGATGTAAATAACGGAAACCGTTTTGAAACTTATACCATTGCCGGGGAACCAGGTTCTGGTATGATTTGCTTAAATGGTGCGGCTGCTCGTTGCGTATCCGTAAACGATAAAATCATCATTATGTCTTATGCACAAATGACACCAGAAGAAGCCAAAACACATAAACCAAACGTAGTTTTTGTAGACGATGCGAATAAAATTGTCAGAAAAACCACTTATGAAAAACATGGTAGATTAGAGGATATGTAATCTTCTTTTATAACACATTCAAACAGGCACCCCTTACTTACAAATCCGTAAAGGGTGCCTGTTTTTATTTTGGGCTATACTATGTATCTTGCATTAAGATTGCACGGTTTCATTACTTAATACTTTAGACAAATCATCCATTCCAGCCTTAACATTTCCCATAGCATTTACAATTCTTTCTACTCCTGCTACCTGTTCTTCTGTAGATGCGCTGATTTCATTGGCTGTCTCAGCGGATACTTCCGAAATCTTCTCTAAATTATTCATTGCCTCTAATAATTCTTCTTTAATTGCGGTTACACCAATCAATTCTTCTTGCAAAATTTTTGTAATCTCAATAACATCTTCCGATGCTTTCAACATAACTTCAAAAATTTTCACGGTAGTATTTAATTCCTTATTAGATGCCTCAACACTATTGGTATTATTATCCATAATCTTATTGGTATCATCTACGGTATCTGTAATATCCTTTAGGATTGCATCAATTTCTCTTGTTGACTGAGAAGATGCCAATGATAATGCATTAATCTCGTCTGCAACAACAGCAAATCCCTTTCCAGCTTCTCCAGCTCTTGCTGCTTCAATTGCTGCATTTAACGCTAATAAATTTGTCTGGCTTGCAATTTCATTGATGCTTACAATAATACCACTAATCATACTAGACTTCTGTGATAAGGCTACTACACCAGCAGATGCATTCTTTGTAGATGCAATATTTTCAGAGAATTTCTTTGATAGATTTGTAATTGCCTTAATTCCCTCATCATTCTTAGATTTCAATTCCCTCATTCGTTCTACTGTATTTTGCACTTGTTGCTCTGATGCACTAATCTTATCATTTAATTCATTAAAGATATCAATGCTACTTGTAACCTTGGAAATCTGTTCGTTTGCACTTGATGTAATCTCCCCAGTGGCTGCTGCAATCTCCTCTGTGGTTTTCTCAAAATTGTTCAGTGCTGTATAAATCTGATTCGAAGATTCTTGGATATTACTAACAGATGTATGTACTCCTTTTAATAAATTCTCCAATCTTCTTTCATTCATATCAACTTCTTCAAATAAAGCCAATGTATTTTTTGAAATAATATAAGCTGTAATTGCTTCCAATACATATACAATAAAGATAAAGATCCATACAATTAAATGATGTAATTTAAAATATGCCCCTGGAAATGCAACCATAGCAATACCATTTACAGCAACGGTAACAATTGCATTCACCAATACAACCTTTTTCTCATAATAAGCAATAATAATTACTGTTGTTAGAAAATACGCCTGTGTCATCGCTCCAAAGCGTCCATCGTTGCCAACTACCATGGTAATAGCACCACAGACTGGCATAATACAAGCATATAAATACTTCGCCTTATCTCCCAATATTCCTTGTAATAATCGGATTACAATTGCAACAACTGTCATCGTAAGAACAGACGCATCTGCTATCGTTCCTCCTAAAAAGAGCATAACAAAAGAAAATGCTGCAATCGGAATCATAAATCCCCATACAATAAACATAATCGTGTTCATTTTTGTTTCTTGATTTTTTACTACATTACTTTGCATAATGAAATCCCCCTTCGTCTATGATTTTTCTATACCTTTGTGCTAATATCTGTATAAAGAACATGCACAAGTCGTACCTGCTCCAACTGTCCAAAAAATAACATAATCCCCAATTTCCAGCTCCTCTTCTTCCACTGCTTTCGCGTATGCTAACATTGGACTTGTGGTTCCCGTATACCCAAATTCATCACCAATAAATTTGAACTTACTAATATCCTCGTTCAAATCATTTGCAACTGATTCAATATTTTTTAAAGCAAACTGCGACAAAAAATACCTCTTAACATTCTTTTTCTCAATATTATTTCGAAAAAGAACATCCTCAATTGAAATCTTTGCACTATAAAACGCTCCGCTCAAATCAAATTGATCCCATTTTACCAACTTGTCCTGCGTTGATAAGCTTCTATCCTTTATCACACATGTCATTCCCTTTGCTGGCAATAAAATTTTATTATGGTTACTAGAATTTGTATAATAATCAGAATCAATAAATCCTCGTTCTGTATTATAAACATTTTCAATTAGTAACGCGCAGGCAGAATCTCCAAAATTAGAATAAGTAATCGCTTCTCGGTATCGAGAATATCTATTTAACTGATCCGAACCAACCAATAATGCATACTTTAAATTTTGATTGCTTCGCATAACTCTGGATATTTGCTCAAATGCTACTAACATTCCCGCACAGTTAGCATTCAGATCATAGACACCACACTTTTGTCCTGCATTCAGCATAGAATGGAGTTTTAACGCATTGGATGGTGCTATATACTCTGGTGTTCCTGATGAAAATACAATCATTCCTAACTGTGATGCTTTTATATGTGTCTTTTCCAATACATCTTTTGCTGCATTGTAGCCCATTGTCAACATATTTTCTTCAGCATCATCGGATATGTATCGACTTTTTCTTCCAGTCGCTTTCAAAAGCCCATTGATATCTTTGCCCTGCTTTTTGAAATGTTCAATAAAATATTCATTATCAACTTTTCGCTCTGGATGATAATAAGAAATCCCTTTAATCATTGCGTTGTTATTCATAATACCCCCAACCTCTCATTCAAATCTTATAAATAAACTTGCATATATTTCTTACGATGTAATCAGTCGCCTCATAAATGGCTGCATGTCCCTTTCTCGGTACAATCAATATCTGACTGTTCTTTATGGCATTGCACGTTTCTATGGCTGCATTTGGCAGTACGATTTGATCCGCACTTCCATGAACAATATAAGTCGGAACTTTAATCTTTGCACATAGCTCCAAGTGATTGTATGCATTGGATACCATTAAGTCCTTATATCCAATCTTGTCATCCACTTTTGTTTCCATAAACAAGCGTTTAATTTTATTTTTCACTACCTCACAGGTGTCTATACCAAATAGGTATTCCAAAATATCTCCCGTCTTAAATTGCTCCTCTGGAAGTTCCTTCAATCCATCCACCAACGGTGTATTGGAACTTAAATCTCCACCACTGCTTAAAATAACCAATCCAGATAAATTTATCTTTTTGCGAATAGCTATCTCACATGCAATTGCTCCACCCATAGAATATCCCAATAGTACAACTTGTCCTGTTAGAATCTTTATATCTTTTAAATATCTTATAGTGGCTTCAATATCTGCTGCAAATCCAGCTATATCCTTTGGCTCCTCTCCTTTTGATTGTCCATGAGCAGTTAAATCCATAACTACACAATTATAATTTTTAAATTTCTTTGCAAACGGTTCCATTCCCTCTTTTGTCATAGTAGAACCATGCAAAAATACCAAAGATATGCCCCCACGTCTTCGATTAACAACCTTCCAACTTATTTTACTTCTTAGTATTTTTATCCCCATAAATATATCTCCCCCTTTTTTTATATTATACCAAAAAAAGGGTACTTTTTATTAAACTCGTCGTAAACGTGTCTTTTTAGGTCGTAAACGTATGACATATTAAATTAATGTTAAGTTACTGTTAAAATTCATATGTCTCCTATCTATAAAAATCAACTTATTTCCTCCACAGCTTTGATCAGTTTCCTCACATCCTCCTCTGTTGAAAACCAGCCCAAACTTGCTCGGACGGTTCCGCCCATTATTTTTGAACCTATTTTATCATGTACAAGTGGTGCGCAATGATAACCTGTACGCACAGAAATGTGATAATCCTCATCTAAAATCATCCCCACTTCATCCGCACGATACCCTTCCAGTTGAAAAGAAACAATCCCGATATGACGCTCTCTGTTTTGTGGCACATACAAGGTAACCCCCTCTATTTGTTCCAAACCTTCCACCAACAACTTGGTAAGATATTTTTCCTTTTCATACAACTTTTGTATTCCCACCTGTTTACGATATTGTAATGCCGCATACAAGCCAGCAACAGCTGGCAAATTAGGACTTCCAGGTTCCAGTGCCAGTGGCAATTCTTTTGGCATGGAAACATTCAACGAATCACTTCCTGTTCCACCTGCTATTACAGGGTCTAGCAAAAAACTTTTTTCTTTTAGGAACCCTGCAATTCCAAAGGGACCGTGTAACGTTTTATGCCCTGCAAAAATAATCGCATCATAAGAATATTTTCTATCATCCATGTCTACCAACCCAAACGACTGTGCCCCATCAATAATTACCTTTGCTTCTCCTCCTGTTGCTTCTTTGGCAAGCGTAAAGATTTCCTCAATCGGAAGCCTGTACCCAGTTACATTGCATACATGAGATAAAAATACATAATTTGGCTTTTTATCCTGAAATACATATGCTGTTTTTTCTAAGTCTATCTCCCAGTTATTCACACCTGTTGGCAAGATTTCAACGGAGCATCCACATTTTTTCTGCTGCATCCACAAGGTACGCATTACTGCATTGTGTAAAAAAGGCGATACATACACCCTATCTCGCTCTGAGAGTGCAATACCGCCTAAAATCATATTACATGCCATTGTTGCGGAAGGCGTAAATATCACCTGTTTTTCTTCTGTTGCATTCACAACCTGCAACAACTCCTGCCGCAATGCATCTATTCCCTCCGTTGCCATACGTGCTAATTCATAAGAACCTCTGCCTGCATTTACACACAGGCAGCGATTTACGGTATCCATAGCTTCATACACACAGTTCGGTTTCGGAAATGTAGTTGCTGCACAATCTAGATAGGTCTGCTGCTCCTTTATTTCTTTTATCTTGTCGATATCAAACCATACATAATCTTCTCTTTCTTTTTTCATGCTAATTACCCTTCTAATATTTTCTCAATCATTCGCAGCATAACTGCAACCTTTTGATTTGGCTCTAAATAGTCTCCATAGGTGTCCAACGCACTTTCTATTTCATTTTGTAAAAACTCGCTCGTTCCATCTGGTTCTTCTATCTGTAACGTTTTTTCTACCGAAACTCCCTTGCTGTTTGTAAATGACAGCTTTTGTACGTTCTGCTCCTCGTCTGTCTCCTTTGTCTGCTGTACTTCTTCTACAATTTCTTTTATAGAAGTCTCAAATTGAGCAAGTCCATCCGCTTTCCAATCCTCTATGAACAAATCCAACACCTGTCTGCTAAGTTCGGAAACAATTTCCACTTCATCATACGTTTCAAGCTGTTCTATGCAATGTAAAAAGCGTTGCGTGTGCTTGCTGTAAATTTGATGTGCCAATGTGGCTCGCTGTTGCCGTACCCACAATTTTAATGATTGTAATAAATTGGCTTCTTGTGAAAGCTGTAATACCCTCTGTACAATCTTAATTGCCTGTTCCTTTACAGAACGCAAATGCTGTTCCATTTCCTGTTTTGCCACTGTCAGTAACGCTAACAATTCTTTATAATTTTCACAGGCAAACTGTTTTGGAAAAACTTCAAACAGTAATTCTCTGGCATTCCAATCCAGTTTGGAAAGTTCCTTTCGCATACACGCATAGCCTTTCTGTTTTTGTATAGGCAACGCTTCCAATCCATAATTTCTACTGCACTGTGGAAGGGAACAGAACCATCTGTGCATGCCTTCAACAATCTGATACAAACGATTCGTTTCTGTCTGTATTTCTTCCTTTACAAATAGTTGTTCCAGGCCATGCAGATATACTTCTTTTTCCACCGTATCCTGTTCCATAAGTAGGGTATATTCCCCTGGTCTTTCATTGATATTTTCAAAAATATGCTCGGTAAGTGCAACTTCTTTTTTCCCCAAGTATAGCACTGGCATCTGACGCCATCTGGTAATTTCAAATGCAAGATATAACGGTAACACGCCTTTTCTTGCCCCATAATGTTCCCCCATCAGAAGTTGGTACAATCCTTCAAAACTTTGTGGCTTTCCAACCGCCTTCTGTATAAACTCCTGTATCAAGGTCAATATCTGCTGCACTCCTGCATCCACGGTTTTCACTTCTTCCCCTTTGAAGGCAACTACACCAGTACGCACAAATACTGCTCTAAAAATAGTTGCCTCTGGAGAAGTTCCTTTTCTATATTGCTCCACATCCCTATGCTCTAAAAATCCTTTTATCAAATTTGTTCTCGCACGCATAATCTGCTTGGACAAATTTTGCTTGTTAATCTGCTCATTATTTATCACAGGACTGCTATCATAATATTGCTCTGTGACCCTACTAAGAAACTGATTAAACTTTCTGTTGGACTTGCCAGCAAAATATTGCTTAGAATCGTAACCATTTCCATTCTGTACGACCACACACTTTCCATAAGCTGGGAAATAATATTCTTCTAATTTTGCATTCAATTCAAAACGAAGGTCCTCTTCATATAAATCCAGTTCCAATAAAACCGCTTGATTTTCTTCCGTAAATTCAGGATTTTTGCGCAAATCCTGAATTGCTAAAATCTTTTTCACAATATTGGTTGCCGTAAATGCTTCCTTTGGTACAAGTACGATTACACGCTTGTCCTGTAATGTAAGCGTTTTTTCTTTTACTTGTTCTAATTCGATCGCATTCTCAGAAACCACTGCCAACAATTTGCCGTCAGAAAAACAATCGTCAAACAAATATTCCGCCTGAAATGCAGGTCGTAACAACAATTCTGGTTTGATAAATTTGTAAGCAAAGTATCTTGTCATGGCATACTGCTGATTATAACGTTTGGGAAGTTCGTATTCCAATTCTGACAAGCGGGCTAATTCCTGGCATAAATCGATTCGCTGCAATTTTTTCTGAATCACCTGATCGATTTCCTGTTCCACATTTACACCAATATTATTTTTAAATGCATACATCCGTTTCTTTGTACGGAACAATACAATCTGTTTTTCTCTTAGCGCGGCAATGGTCTTTTCATACACTTCTTTTGTGAAACCTGCTCCATTTTGCAAAATTTCATCTCTGGCAAACATATCATCTGCCTGTCCTACCATCTGCACCAAAGCAAGCGTTTTAATTAATTCCTGTTCCTCTTTCGTCAAATCTTTTGTCAAAGCATACTCTGCCTTCAACCATTCATTATGAAAACGGGCATTCTGACTGTCACCCTTAAATATATGGTAGAAATAATCATAAATCCTTCCTGCCGTAACAAAACCATCCTTCGTGGTAGTGTTCTTTTGCAATACATCTGGTAGACTATTCGGTTCTTCATTGGTAAGAAACGTAAAAACCGTCCTCTCATTTTGTACGGCAGCCTCGCTGATTTTTAATAGTAAATATGCCGCAATCGGTGTAAGTGGAAAACAACCTTTTGCCACTATTTCAAAAAATGCTTCCCGTTCAAACATATTTTTAAAATAAGGCAGTGTATACGAGGCTTCGGCAAGTTCCCAAAACATTTTATTTTCTTTCAGATAGGCGGTAAATTCCTTTTCTTTCTTACCAACCGCATTCTGGATTAATTCATAGCTATTCCGTAAAGATGTAGTGAAATAAACTTCCCTAATCCTTCCTTCCACACCCATATAGGCATTGATTACTTCTTTTGGCAATGCCTTTTTATATTCCTTCATCGCTTTATGTGCAACTAGAATAACATGAAGTTCACTTTCCTTTCCGCTATTGGCAAGCTCACACATGTTTTGCAAGTCCTCCATAGCCTTAGAAAACCGTTCTTTGGGGTATCCTTCTACAAATTTACTAAATTCGTCAAAAATCAAAATAATTCCTGCATAGCCATATTGTTTGTGCAACGCATCTTTTACAGACGCATATAAGGCTGTCACATCCATCTGCACCATAGGCTCAAATATCCCACCTGCCGTTAATGTGGGATAAATCTTTTGAAACAAGAATAATGCCTGTTCTTCATACGCTTCTAATGCCTTTTTTAAAGAGGATATTGTGAGCATTTCTTTTTCTAATTGCACCAAAAGTGCCTGATATGTTTCGGGATAACTTTCCTCCCATTTTGAAATAGTGCGGATTGCTTCTTCAAAATAGGTGGTCGGTGCTAAATTTTCTAAGTGTTCCCGTTCCAAACTTTCTCGCAATGCCAAAAGAAACGAACGATTTAGGTCATTCTGCGTTCCTGATACTAAAACAGGAAGATAGTACTGCTCTTTTTCACAAATTTTTACTGCCATTTCTGCAGCACCCTCATCCAATTTTCTTATTTTTTCTATCAGGGTATTTACCACAGTTTTATTGGCATCCCCACGGTTTTCTTTTGTCAGCAAAGCAAGTAATACTAATAAAAGATGAGATTTTCCTTTTCCATATGGTCCAATCAAAATAGAAGAACGTGTTCCCTTTTTCTTTTCAATCTGTTGTAAATAATCTTTTAATACCGCAATGGATGCCTGGGTAGGGATATAACTATTTATTTTCTCCATTTGATTATAGTCCAATTTAAGATTGACCGACTTTTGGTACTTCTTGTCAATTTCAATCATTTTACTTATGTCAAACATACCATTTCTCTCCCTTTTATTTCTTTTTTAGATGTTTACAAAACATCTGCTTTCTGACTCTCACGCATGGTTTCATAAAACCTCTTTGCTACCTGCTGACTACTCTCCGATTTGTTTTTATAAATCATATCCAATCCAGAGGTTCGATTAATCGTAATACATTCCTGCCTTTGCAATACGTCTAAACACTCCTGATACACGCTTGGTGCCAATCCCAATATTTTTTTCACTCCATTGGAACCTTCATAAAACTGTTCTATACTAACAGACTGCTCTTCCTGCCAGCAAAGCTGCATCAGATACCACACAGTCTCTACTGGAAACCTGCTCAAATCTGGCTGTAATCGTTTATATTTATTTCCATTTCTATGTAACAAACCTAATTTACTTAATGGACAAATCTTTTTATCTTCTGGGTCTGACTTTCCTTCCTGTTCTTTTCCATACATGGCTAAAATAGCGTTACAATCCGCCTGCATGGATTTCTCACTAAATGCCTGCTCTCCAATATAGGAGCCTAGTGCATGTTCCATAAAAACATACACATCCTCTTTTTTAAACTCTTCCAATAAAAATTGATTAAAAAATAAATACCAGGAAGTAGCAAGCTCTTGGTTGGTTGCTAAGTTTACATGCAAACACCAAAGTGTAAAGTTTTCTTCAATATAGGGATCAAACTGATAAATAACCTCTCCAAGCTCCGTAAGTTTTGCCCCTTTTCCTAAGCGTTCCTGTGTAAGTCCCGTTGCTTTTAACCAATATCGTATGGATTTTGCCATATTGGTTCCAACTCCCAACATATCCGCTCCCATATGTTCGGAAAATACTCTTTCATTTTCTTTTACTGCATGTATTCCCTTTGCAACCCATCCTTCTCGTATTACAAATGTCTCATGTCCCTTTAATTTATATTTTGCCTTTGTCATTTTTCTTCATTCCTATCGTTTAATCGCCAGCACTTTTCGCATATAACAACCTGCTACAAAGTGATTCACACAATGCCCGCAGCGTACACATTTTTCATCTGAAATCGTATAATGCACCTGATTTTCTTTTTCTCTAATTGTAATTGCATCTCTCTTACAAACACCTTCACAGGCAAGACACCCCATACACATTTGATACTTTGTCAACTGGCATTTTACTCTCTCCTCTGCCGCCTTTAAGTTTCTGGCACCGCAAAAATTAGTCTGATAAATAGTCACTTTTAACTGTTTACTGCCAATACGTCCCTGTAATCCAAGGAGAATCTCTCCTTTTTTGTTTAACACAAACACTTCGCCCAATCTTTTATTTCCCAACTCATAGTTCAAATATCCGAACGGTTTAAACAATTCGTAAAACTCCTCCGTAATTGGTTTCTGTAGACTATAATTAAACGCATTTTCCTGTGTTGCACAGGGCGTAAAGGATATTACGGATTTTTGTGCCATAGCAACTCCGTTTCCACCTTGTCTGGCTTTCCAATTTCCACTGCTTACATACTCCTCTGGGTCTGGTTTTCCAATCTCCGTCGCGAAATCTACAAGCAAATGATGAAACGAAGTATAGTTTTCTCTCATATGCAATTGACTAAGAAACTCTGACCAATCACTATTATTCGGGCAACACCAACATCCTACCCTCGTGTATCCCCAGCGGTATGCCTCATTAAAATCAATCCCTCTGGTAAAAAGATATAGCCATACATCAAAGTCATACCAGTCAATAATAGGCGATACTACTGTCTGTTTAGAAATCTTTGGGCTGTCAGACTCCTTTTCATACTTACTACGGCTGGCAGACTCGCTTCTTCGTATTCCATAAAAAGTTACAATATGGCTTTTATTACGAAACATTTTTTCGATCTGCCTTGTAATCGCCCCCGTCTTAAATACCGTACAACACCATCGCATGACCCTGCTTGGCGGACCAACCAATTTGCAAAGTTCATAAAAGTCCTTATCTCGATTTCTCGCTGGAATAACAGGAGTCTTGTAATGTTGCTTTTTGTACCGCTTTACATATTCGTAGGTAGTCGGAAATTCCAATGTGGTATCTCCAAAAATATGTACAATCTTTTCCGTTGCAGTTCCCAATGCTCGATCTACTAAATCCGAAACCACAGTAGAATCCTTTCCTCCTGAAAATGAAACCAGCATATCTCTTTTATCATATTTTTCTCCCACGTTTTTGATATAAGAAATCGCATCTTGATCAAGCTGTGCAAATCGTCCTTTATTTGCCTCCACAAAACGTTGCTGCATTTCCCGAAAATAGCCATCATATGTCTCAAAACACTGCTCCATTTTGTCCTCATAATATGCCTGAATTTGCTTCAAATCCATTGTTTTTAATTTTCCAATCGTTACTGGTATTCGTTTGCCATCACCATAATAATGATTTCCTGTGCTGTTCCAGACAGACACTTTTTCCAGATTTACCGCCTCTTTTTTCTTTCCCTGCTGCAACAAAATAGCCTCTAATACAAACTTTTCTTCTGGAAATACTGGGCGCATATCCGATGCAACTCGCTCTCCCTGTCCACCACATCTTTCACATTCTTTTGTATAAGTAGGTACCTGACAGGTTTTGCACCAATACAAATCACAGACATAGGCATAGGCACGCCCATGGCAATGAGGACAAATACTTGTATGTAATTGTTCTAGGTTGTCCTGCTCACAACGATACAAAACCATCCTTTTTCCTCCAATCCTACTTTCCTATCCCTTCATAAAAATCATAGGGGTCCACTTTTAAATATAGACAAATTTGTAGCAGTTCTTCTCCACTCCAATCAATATCACTTGTTTTATCTAATTTATCCTGTGATAGTTTTAATTGTCGGCATAGCGACTCTTTTTCTATCTTTTCCTGTTCCATATAATCAATAATTCTATTTTTCATCTTCATCTTTCTCACCATTTTCTTTGAAACTATGAGAAACACGCTATGTGAGTTTCCCAAGAACAGTATTACAATTCTCCATTACCTTCCTGTAAAATAATCAATATATGTTATTGATATTTTTTTACTGCACAGAAAAAATTTTCCTATACTCCATATCATTCTATTCTCTTTTAAAAAGAATGTCAATTTCTTTATTCTTGTTTCCAAAGAATTATTTGCCGTTCAGTTGACAAACAAAAAAACTATTGCTATGGTTACGTTATGGGCTATACATTTCTTGTATGGCAAGAATGATCAGACAAAAGGTGAGAGATATGAAAAATTATAAAATTGCAGAAGTCTTAAAAGAATATAGAAAAAAGAATGACCTATCTGTTACACAAGTATCTAATATATTAAAAGAACATAATAACTATGCTGCTCCAAAAACCATTTATGGCTGGGAAAGTGGACATACACAACCAGATGCAGACACTTTGATGTTTTTATGTAAACTTTATAAAGTGGATGATGTTTTAGAAAGTTTTGGGTATAAAGAAAAAGAACAAAAAGAAGAAGAAGATGTACCAGAAATAATCCTGACTGCCAAGGAATTAGAATTGATTGAAAATTATCGAAAAAATGAAGAAATGCAATCTGCGGTTGACCGACTTTTAAATCTAGAAGAAGATGACTAAAAAGGGCAACGAAGATTGTAATATTCAAAATACACTTTTCTATAAAACACAAAATGGATATGCCTGCTATGCAGACATATCCATTTTTTATGCTGTAACACTACTTTGTTTCATTGAGGAAGCAATATAATCTCCCACTGCATCTCGCTCAATGCCAAGAGACAATGCTAATTCCCCATATAGGTAATCTTCTGCCTCTTTAAAGTAACGTTCATCTGTTGCCGCTACCTTTTTTCCTTTCTCTATACATGCCTTTTTCCTGCTGTATAAAGACTTTATAACACGAACCCATTCGATACAATCACATGTAGTTAATGCACTCTTGTACTTTTCATTGCGACTTTTATCATTTGCTACCACAAGCTGCTCGATGTTAGGAATTTCCTGCACCAGATGTTCCGCCTCAGACTTTGTCATAATCTCACGCATCTTCACCTTCTGGTTATCCACCGCCGTGTAAATTCTGTTTCCTTTCGTGTATACCGCAGATAATACATAATACAACTTATCTTTGTCCACTCCTGGAATATCCATGTGAGTAATATCCTCTACAAGACAAACCCCATGTTTACCATAATTTACATACTGACCTTTTTGAAACATTCCTGTCATCCTTTCTTTAAATGGCTCTCTAGGCAATTGTACAACTAACATGAACTATATATAATTGTCTAAGATATTATTTATGGTTCGTAAACGAAAACACTTTTCCGTTAGTCACCACTTACACGTTACTATATCATTATCTCTTTTTGAAACTTATTTCGATGGTAGAGATACGACCTACAATCTCAACGTTGCAATCTTCAAGCTTGGATGGAACGGATAAGCGATTGTTGACATCAATTGATGGTTCAAAAATAATCCCATCCCGTTCTTTTGCTCTTAATGGTGGCTTTTCATCCGAGATATATAATACATTTTCTCCCGACCATACACCATATAATGCCTTGGTTTTTAGCTTATATTCACTTGGCATACTCACCTTTGAATTTGTTACTTTCGCTTTTGCCTCTCCAATTGCAAACATAACCCCCATCTCCTTTCAATAACAAGCAGCGATTCAACCTCCACACTCTAAATCGATTTCCACTTAGAAAGGGTTTGCATGTGCAAATATGAATCCTTCCCCTTTTATCCCTCACTTTACTTGGTGCAATAACTAATTGAGATGATTGAAAACGACTTTCCCCTAAATATACCTTTTAGTCTTTCTTTCCAAACGAATCCCAAATTAGCATCCTGTATTGACCTAGTATTATTTTATCAAAAAAACGCATAAAAAGTAAGCTTTTTTATGCGTTTTCACAATATTTCGTGATTCTACCCAACAAATGTCCCTGTATAATTAGTAAATATCACAATAAAACTTCACAAAAATTTTATAAAATGTATAGTTTTCATGTTTTCAAAAATCAATTCTCTCTTTGCGAAATATCCTATACAGTTTTCACACTTTATGGCATTTGGTAGAATTTTTTTATTTATTTTTAGAATTTTCTGACTTTTTATTCATTTCGCATTACCTATAATTTCATTTCAAAAGATTGCTACCTGTTTGGTGTCTTTCTCTTATTTTTATTAACGATAAATACGAATATGTTTTGCTGCACTCCATTTGCTGTAATATTTCTTTCCACCTAGCTTTTTGTAAACGCGTACTCGTACATAATAAGTCTGTCCTGGAGTTACATTGGATACTGTCGTAATCACACCGCTTTTCCCTATAATGGTTTGTTTTTTCGCACCTTTAAACTTTTTATTTCTGGCATATTCTACCTGATAGCCATTTCCTTTTTTATTGGCATTCCAGGTAAATGTCATCTTACCAGAACTTCCATTGATCAAAATATTGATTTTGGTGCTATCTAAATAGACAAGCGTTTTCGTGGCTGACATTTTACTCTTCTTAGTTCCTGCAATTGCAACAACTTTATAAGTATATTTTTTGCCATTCCTTCTTGCTTTTGTATCTATATAACTGTTTTTGGTTACGGTTTTCACTTTGCTTCCATTGCGATACAATATGTACTTATTAGCTCCTGAAACCTTTGTCCAGCTAACTTTAATGCCTTTTTTGGCAAGCGTAACACTCTTTATTTTAGGTGCTTTTACAATAGCAGCCCCCGTAACTGGTTGCTCCTCAACTGCTGTATTGATTGCATCTACAAATGCTTGACTTGACTGGGTCGCTCCTGATACTAAATCCACATCCATATTTTGCGCCTGTTTTCCAATCACCTGTCCTGCAATACCTTCGTATGCCTTCTGTGTATATGGCAGATTCTCATCCTCTGCACCTGCATAAGTGATTTCTGTAATCGCACCGCCTGAAACAGATACATTCACCTGCAAATCATATGGAGTAAATGCCGTCGTTGTATCATCCCCTACCTTAGCAACACCCTGATATGCCCCGTCTTTCATATCTACAGGAATAATCAGTTTTGCTACTGTGGGAGAAGTTTCTTCGGCAAACATAGTAGTTCCTGGAAATGCCATTGCTATCGCTGTCACCGCTGCAATCGTTACCTGTTTCCACTTTCTCATAATAAAACCTCCATTGTTATAATTATAACGCTTTTTGTATTTCTGCAAGAATTTCATCTGCAATCACATCGGTTTGCTCGCCAGGTTTCCATGTAATTTGTACCTGATCTCCTTTATAACGTGGAATAACATGCATATGAACATGAAATACGGTCTGTCCTGCTGCTTCCCCATTATTCTGCAAAATGTTTACTCCATCACATTTTAATACTTTCTGCATGGCAGTAGCTACCTTCTTTGCTACTACATAAATAGCGGCTGCATCCTCTTCTGGCAATTCGTATACATTTGCTGCATGATTTTTTACTAAAATAATGGCATGCCCTTTGGATGCTGGCGAAATGTCTAATATTACTCGAAATCTTTCGTCTTCATATACGGTTTTGGATGGAATCTCTCCATTTGCAATTTTACAAAAAATACAATTTTCACCTTTCATCTTATTATCTGCTCCTTTCAAACTGAAATAACAACTCAACCATAACTAACTTTTCCTATCTTTCTGCTAATTTGAGCCGTCACTAACTGAATACCCTTCTATTGTAAGGGCTTGCTCGTATTCTGTCAAATAAACAACTGTAGCAAAATAATACAAAAACCGACTATATTTTGCCGTATTTTCTGTATTTATTTGTGGCATCCTATTGCATTTTGTCGGGATTTGTCGAACTCTTTTTCTTGCTTTTTTCGACATACTTGCTTACAATAACATAAACGAAAAGTAAAAAAAGAAACGAAACAAGGTGGGAATACTATGTTAGATAAAAAACAAATTGACCAGTTATTTGAATTGTGCAACGAAAACGAAGCACTGCAACTTGCACTATCTGAATTTTGTGATTCTTTATATGATGATCTTACCGCAATAAATAAAGTATTTCGTACACAATTATCTATATGTGAAGGTTCCTGTCAATTACTCATACAAAAAAATCCAACCCTTTCCTCTCAAAAAGACTGGGAAAATCTTTGTAATGACTTCGAACAACTCACTTCTATCATAGACAAATATGAGCAATATAAAGACCGTTTACTTTTGCATTACTCCTATGTAGATATCATTTCTCTATGTGAAAAGATAAAACTGACTTTCGATGATACGGCACGAGCAAGACATATTGATTTCTCTTTGGAAACCGATGTCGCACATCCCGAAATTTTTCAGCACTTTCTCTGCGATGCAGAAAAAATGCAGGAATCAATCTTTAGTTTACTAAAACACGCCTTTCATATTATTCCAGATGTGAGCTATGTAAAAATTCAATTAAAAGAAACAGAAACGATGCAGGGAATGATCCATGTCCAGCGTGACGGTGCCATGATTCCTCCAGAAGATTTAAAAAACCTTCAGTCTGGTACGGTATCCAAAGAAACCTTTCTAAAACATTTTGGTATTTTAACAGTTAAACGCTTTGTAGAAAGTACCCATGGAAGGCTTGTATTTGACTCAGATGAAGAGAAAACATATGTTACTATCCATTTATAGGTATTGCATATTTTCTTACGAAAAAAGGCTTGTCACGCGGTAACGGCGACAAGCCTTTTTTTCACATTTTTTTATTGTATAAGATACACGGAACCGTTTGTTACTCCTACCTGATTTCCAATCAAGTAATAGTTTGATCCATTTCTACTATCCCATGAACCACTTCCATTATTAAAGCATACGGTTGCTCCAAGGGAATCTCCCAAATCAATTACATACATCCATGTATAATCACTGTTATCACTGATTGACATTTTCACACCTGGTGCAACTGTCCACAATCCATTATCTGTTTTGTAATGAATATAGGCAGATGACCAGCTATTGTTTTTGTAATAAACTGTCAATTTATTGCTTCCATCTTGTGATAATTTCTTTACGATTCTATTTTTAATACCATAGTCTCCAACTTTTACTATATAGTTTGAACCATTGTTGCTATCCCATGAACCATTTCCATTATTAAAGCATACAGTTGCGCTTACCGCATCACCTAAGTCAATTTCATATTTCCAAGTATATCCGTTATTTTCTGTTGCTGTATCCATCTTTTTACCTGGTACACTTGTCCACTGACCATTTACATTATAGTGAATATATGCCTGACTCCAACTGCTATTGCTATAATAAACAGTTACTTTATTTGTAATCGGCGTTGGTGTTGGTGTGGCTGTAATTTCTGGAGTTGCTGTCACTTCTGGGGTTGCTGTTACCTCTGGAGTCGCTGTCACCCCTGGAGTTGCTGTTATCTCTGGAGTTGCTGTTATCTCTGGAGTTGCTGTCACTTCTGGAGTCGCTGTTATCTCTGGGGTTGCTGTCACTTCTGGAGTCGCTGTTACCTCTGGGGTTGCTGTCACTTCTGGAGTTGCTGTAATACTTGGTGTTGCTGTTACTTCCACATACGCATACCAACTTCCAGATGGCTTATTTGCACCATTATTTGGTTTATAGCAATTTGCATCCGTTGTTGGAGCAACTAAGTCTGTTGTCTGCTTATCCCAAGAAGATGTTCCTGCTGTATTCTTAAACAAAATATATTTGTAAGAACCAGATAAGGTTGCCTTATAAATATTTCCACTTACCTTTGTTGTTGCAAACACCTTTGCATCTGTTGTATTGTTCCATACATAAGCATATACATTGGACCATTTTGCGTTGGAATTATCAAAATATACTACCTTGCTGTCTGGTGCAGTCGTAATCACTGGAGTTGCTGTTACCTCTGGGGTTGCTGTTACTACTGGTGTAGCCGTAACCGTTGGAGTAGTTGTCACTTCTGTATAAGCATACCAGCTTCCAGATGGTTTATTCGCACCGTTATTTGGTTTATAGCAGTTTGCATTACCTGTTGGCATAGATAAATCTGTTGTCTGCTTATCCCAAGAAGATGTTCCTGCTGTATTCTTAAATAAGATTTTTGTATAAGAACCTTTAATTGTAAATTTATAAATGTCTGTTCCAGCTACTTTGCTTCCAGATACAATTTTTGCATCTGTTGTATTGTTCCATACATAGGCATATACATCGGACCATTTTGCATTGGAATTATCAAAATATACGGTTGTCTTTTGATCCAATGCATTGATATAGCTATTTAAAAATGCTACTCTCTTGTTTACAAATGTATCCAAGTAATTTACATTTTCAGTAAATGTACTTCCTGTATACATACTTCCCCAGTAAGTAGTTCCTAAGAACTTAAATCTGTTAAAGTTCATATTTGCCGAAGCTTTTACCATGTTTCCATAGTTTTGAATTGACATTACATTGTCTGTATAAGCACTCTTACTTCCTGTAGAAACCTGTAATAATGGATAAAATTCTTCGTTCCATACTTTTGCAACCATTTCCATAAAGTCATCATGTTTTATCAATTCTCCCATGATCGTCAAATAAGATGGTGCATTTCTGTCTGTTGTATTATAAATCTTCTTGTCATTTAACTGTAAATATGAAGTATTTGTACAAGTTGCCTTATTATATCCACCAAATGCCCAGTCAAAATCCCAGATAGGTCCAAAATGGAATATATCATCCACATCTTTATACATATAGAAGCTTGTTGCTACTGCATCATTATCTAATGATAATTCTTCTACAATATACATCTGTGCTGCTGATTTTAAATCAATGTATTCTGTATAGTATTTTCCCTGCTTATTATATCCGTCATTTGAATACACAGCATCTTCCATCTCCTGGAAGTAATCTTTAATATATTTTACCTGCTTTTTAGAAGCATATTCCGGTGCTTTTAATACTACCTGCTGTCTCTTTGCACTTACAAATCCACTGATTTCGTCTGGATATCTTTCATCCAACTCAAACTCCAATAAATATCCACCATACTGCTCTTTTGAATCTTTATCTGCTAAGTCGGCTGGCTCATTTGGAATATTTACATATTTGTATGTATCCGCAGAAACACTATTAATACTTCCACCTCTTGAATAGCTATCCAAAGGCTTATCATTTGCTGCTTCTGTGTTTCCCTCCAAATCATATACGTCAATGCGATTGCTATCTACCTCTATCTTGGATGTAACAAGATAGTTACCAATATACTTACCATTTTGATATACATCTGCATATTCACTTTCTGGTGTATATTTTAAACCTGCATCCTGTGCAATGTCATAAATAAATTTGTTACGAATTAAAGACTGGTCAAAGTCATTTGCTAATAAACACCATTTCTTTGACTTCTTCATTCCAAATAATGCGGTCTTTTTACCCAACTTAATATTGTATGGATATTTATAAAATAATTTCTGTGCTGCTTCCCATGAAGAGTTTCCACGACCTTTAATCTGGTCTAATGCAACGGTTGCAGCGTTTCCCTTTTTATCCACATAAACAATATTTCCGCTGTCTTTGTTTGCTTTACTCTTATTTACTTCATCTAAACTTCCGCTCTTTGTTGTAATAAACAATGTATTGATGTTTGTTGACTGCATAACAGTCAAAGAATAACTGTTAGAACCGGACTGAATTGTGTAATTTCCTCCACCTGCAAATACATCTGTGGTTTGTCCATTTTCAATCGTCTTTCCATTTACCTTCATTCCATTTGAAAATGTATGCCATACTGTCAAGTTGTTCAAGTCAACAGAAGATGGCAAATATAAATAGTATTTCTTCTCGCTGGAATTATAATGCCATTTAATTGCATCATAATCATTTTCTTTGCTAAAAGAACTTCCGTCTACCCATAAATTATTTGCTCCACCTGCTGTTACAACACTTGGTGCAGCCACAGGGCTCTTTTCCTCTGCTTTTGCCACAAGGCCTCCCTGTGGAAGCAAAGTAAATACCGAGGCAATTACCATAAGTATTGCTACTAGATTTTTTGCAAAACGTACGTTGCGTTGCTTCATCATAAATCGCTCCTCCTAAAATTACTGTCTACCGCCAAACACATATGTTTGCTATACGGTGTAAATATTACACAATTATTAACAATTTTAAGTTTATATTACAAGCGCATTCAAGTCAACAAAAAAACACATTTTTAACACATTTTATGAAATTCCTATTACTCTACTCCGCTTTTTCTTCCTTTTTTGTGTATTATCTGACGAAACACTCTTTCCTGCTTGCACTTTTCTAATATACATTATAACCAACTAAACCAAAAAAAGAGGATTGGCATATATATATCATGCACAATCCTCTCTTCTGGATCTCTTCTTATTTATTATACTTACTACCTAGCTCTAATCGTAATAAGGCTTTCCTTAGTGCCAATTCCGCACGAGCCTCATTAATTTCTCCATCCGCGCCTTTTAAACGTCGTTCTGCGCGAGTCTTTGCCTCTCTGGCTCGGCTGATATCAATCTCGTCCGGCCATTCACAGGACTCTGCCAATATCACAACCTTATCCGGAAGGATTTCTAAAAAACCATCATGAAGGGCAGCTTCCTTTATCTCTCCGTCCACCATAAAACGAGCAACGCCTGGTGCAACAATCGAAGTAAGTGGAATATGACCTGCTAACACACCAATTTCCCCTTCTGTTGTACACACCTCTAACATTTCGATGTCATTTTCATAGAATACACGGTCTGGAGAAACAACTTGAATATGAAATAATTTATTATCTGCCATCCAAATTCCTCCTATTTCACGCGCGCAAGTACATCCTCAATGCTACCTGCATTTAAGAAATAACTTTCTGGAATGTCATCATGCTTTCCGTCTAAAATTTCCTTAAAGCTTCGAATCGTCTCAGATAAAGGTACATATTTACCAGACATACCAGTAAACTGTTCTGCAACAAAGAATGGTTGTGACAAGAACTTCTGTATTTTTCTTGCACGGTTTACCAAGACTTTTTCTTCTTCTGATAATTCGTCCATACCAAGCATGGCAATAATATCCTGTAATTCCTTATATTTCTGTAAAATTTCCTGTACACCTCTGGCAACCTGATAATGCTCTTCCCCAACAATACGTGGGTCTAAGATACGAGATGTAGATTCCAGTGGATCTACCGCAGGGTAAATACCAAGCTCTACAATCGAACGGGAAAGTACCGTAGTCGCATCCAAATGGGCGAAGGTTGTAGCTGGCGCAGGGTCAGTCAAGTCATCCGCTGGTACATATACCGCCTGAACAGATGTAATGGAACCATTCTTTGTAGAAGTGATACGCTCCTGCAAAGCACCCATCTCTGTCTGTAATGTTGGCTGATATCCTACCGCAGATGGCATACGTCCTAATAAGGCTGAAACTTCAGAACCCGCCTGTGTAAAACGGAAAATATTATCAATGAATAACAATACGTCTTTTCCTGCTTCATCACGGAAGTTCTCTGCTATCGTAAGTCCTGTAAGTCCTACACGCATACGAGCTCCAGGTGGCTCATTCATCTGACCGAATACCATGGCAGTTTTATCAATAACGCCTGAATCTGTCATTTCGTAGTACAAATCATTTCCTTCACGAGTTCTCTCTCCAACACCGGTAAATACAGAGTATCCACCATGTTCGGTTGCAATATTTGTAATCAATTCCTGAATTAATACGGTCTTACCTACTCCAGCACCTCCAAACAAACCAATCTTTCCACCCTTCTGATATGGGCATAAAAGATCTACAACCTTGATACCGGTTTCTAATACTTCTGTAGAAGTGGACTGTTCTTCAAAAGCAGGTGCCTTTCTGTGAATTGGTTTATATTCCACACCTTCTGGTGCAGGTTTTTCATCGATTGGTTCACCAAGTACATTGAACATGCGCCCCAATGTTTTTTCACCAACCGGAACAGAAATCGGTGCTCCTGTAGCCACAGCTTCCATGCCACGTACCAGACCATCTGTTGGTCCCATGGCAATACATCTTACAACATCATCACCTAAATGCTGTGCTACTTCGACAACAAGCTTGTTGCCTTCCTTTGTGGTAATATTAATTGCATCATTTATTTCAGGAAGATGTCCTTCCGAAAATTTAATATCTAATACCGCACCGATAATCTGAGTGATCTTTCCAACATTTACTTCTGCCATAATTCCTATTCCCTCACTCTCTCATCGTTTCTGACCTATTCAATTGCAGATGCACCTGCAACAATTTCTGTCAGTTCCTGTGTAATACTTGCCTGTCTTGCTCGATTATATTTCAATGACAAGTCCGCAATCATTTCTTCTGCATTGTTTGATGCAGAGTCCATTGCCTGCATTCTGGCACCATTTTCACTGGCAAGTGCCTCACACAATGCTCCATAAACCAAGCTATTTACATATTTTGGAATAATTTCATTCAAAGCTTCCTCTGCTTCTGGCTCATAATTCATCATCACCAAGTCATTTTCATCCTTCTCTTCTGCCTTGATTGCCACTGGCAATAACTGCATCAACGTAGGAAGCTGTGTAATGGTATTTTTGAATACCGTATAGGCGATATAAATCTCCCCTACTTCACCGTTTGCATAAGCCTCCAATACATCTCTTCCAATTGTTGCTGCATCTGAGAATAATGGCTCATTCATTACTTCTGAGTAATCTGCTCTTATCTCATATCCATTACGCTTCAGCGTATCTCTTCCTTTTCGTCCCACTGCATACACAAGCACATCTTCTTTTGAAAACTCTCCCTGTGTCAACAGCTTTACTACATTATTATTATAACCGCCAGCAAGACCACGATTGGAAGATACAACGATAACCGCTTTCTTTTTACTACCATTTGCCTGTAAATACGGATGATTTACATTATCTGATTTTGCCAGAATAGAGGTAACTGCATCATACATATAGTGAAAGTATGGCTTTGATGCCTCCACTCTCCCTTTTGCCTTTTGAAGCTTCGCAGTAGAAACCACCTTCATAGCAGCCGTAATCTGGCTAGTATTTTGAATAGATTCCTTACGACGCTTAATCTCTCTCATAGAGGCCATATCCTACACCTCCTCTATTCGCTTACAAATTCTTTTTTATATTCTTCAATGGCTTTTACAAGAATCTTTTCTGCATCCTCATTGATAACCTTTTCTTCTCTGATGCTCTTTGGCAGCTCTGGATACTTCGTATCAATATATTCAAATAATCCATTTTCAAAATTCTGAATATCCTCTGTTGGAACATCTAACAAATGTTTATTCGTAGCTGCATAAATAATGATAACCTGATACTCAACCGGCATAGGCTTATACTGTGGCTGTTTCAATACCTGCTGGATTCTTTCACCCTGTGCAAGCTTTTCCTTTGTATCTGCATCCAAGTCAGAACCAAACTGTGCAAAAGATGCAAGTTCACGATACTGTGCAAGCTCTGTACGAATTGGTCCAGCAATCTTTTTCATCGCTTTAATCTGTGCAGAACCACCTACTCTGGATACGGATAATCCCGCGTTGATAGCTGGACGGAAACCTGCATTAAACATTTCTGTCTCCAAGTAAATCTGACCATCTGTAATCGAAATTACGTTTGTAGGAATGTATGCCGATACGTCTCCTGCCTGTGTCTCGATAATAGGAAGTGCTGTCAGTGAACCTCCTCCTAATTTATCTGATAAACGTGCTGCACGTTCCAATAATCTGGAATGCAAATAGAATACATCTCCAGGATATGCCTCACGTCCAGGTGGTCTTTTAAGAAGCAAGGAAAGTGTACGATATGCCGTAGCATGCTTACTTAAATCATCATAAATGATAAGTACATCTTCCCCATTTTCCATCCATTCCTCTCCAATAGCACATCCAGAATATGGTGCGATATACTGCAATGGTGCTAACTCACTTGCTGTAGCTGCAACAATTGTTGTATAATCCATAGCTCCATACTCTTCTAATGTTTTTACAATATTTGCTACTGTAGAAGCCTTCTGTCCAATCGCAACATAGATACATTTTACATTTTGTCCTTTTTGATTGATGATTGTATCAATTGCAATGGCTGTCTTTCCTGTCTGTCTATCACCGATAATCAACTCTCGCTGACCTCTACCAATTGGTACCATCGCATCAATCGCCTTAATACCTGTCTGTAACGGTGTGTCTACTGACTTTCTGGAAATAACACCAGATGCTACACGCTCAATCTGACGATATTTCTTACTTTCTATTGGTCCTTTTCCATCAATTGCCTGTCCCAGTGCATTTACAACACGTCCAAGCATTACATCTCCTACTGGCACCTCAACAACTCTTCCAGTAGTTTTTACCGTATCTCCCTCGTTAATATTTTTACTATCACCAAGTAAAACGGCACCTACATTATCTTCTTCCAAGTTAAGAACCATACCGTAAATCTCATTTGGAAATTCTAGTAATTCACCGGACATGGCATTCTCTAGTCCATGAATACGAGCAATACCATCTGCTACCTGAATAACGGTTCCCACATCTGAAACTTCCAATTTGGTGCTGTAATTTTTAATCTGTTCTTTAATCACGGAACTGATTTCTTCTGGTCTCAAATTCATGATATGTTTGCACCTTCTTTCTTTTTATTTTAATTCAGTTGTATTTTTCCAAGTTCCTTTGCCATTTCTTCTATTCTGGTACGGATACTGCTATCTACAACTCGATCCCCAACGCGAATTACTAATCCCCCGATCAAAGATGCATCCACGTTGAAACTCATTTCAAATTCTACATATTCTGTTGTTGCCAACAATTTTTCCTTTATCTGTTCTTTTTGTTCCTCTGACAATGGAACAGCCGAAGCAATATAAGCAACTCCAATTTTTTTATACTCTTTCACTTTATCCGAAAAATACTGTAAAATCTTCTCAAGCTCATTGTAACGATCCTTTTGTACAATTAGAACAAGAAAACCTACCATAGAATCTGATACCTGTCCCTTGAAGCTATTCTCCACAACAGAAATCTTTTCTTCTTTATCAATCTTCGGATGGTTTAAAAGTTTTAAAAGATCTGGGTTTTCTCTAATTGCCTCCTGCACAGCAAATGCTTCTTCTGCTAGCTGCTCTAAACACTGTTCTTCCATTCCCAGTTCAAAAAGTGCTTCTCCATATATTTTAGAAACTAACTTTGCCATGTGCTATCACCCATCTCTTTTAAGGTTTCATCGATCAGCGCATCCTGCTGCTGTGCACTGATAGAGGTCTTTATAATCTTTCCAGCCATAGCAGAGGCAATTGTGATCATTTCCTGTTTTACTTCATCTTTTACTTTATTCTTTTCTAAAGCAATATCTTTATCCGCGCGGACACGAATACGATGTGCTTCTTCTTTTGCTTCTTCCACAATTTCACGTTCTTGAAGCAATGCTTTTCTACGAGTATCGCTTAGTATACTCTCTGCCTCTTTTCCAACGTTTTTCAGCTTGTCCTCGTACTCTGCCTTCATTTGAAGACTGTCCTTCTTTGCCTTTTCAGCCGTCTCTAACTCTTCCGTAATCTTCTCCTGACGTTTTTCCAAAAAATCCCTAACCGGATTGAATAGAAGCTTTGACAGGAATATGAATAAAACGAACACTGCAATGGCTGTAATACACGCATCTGCAATCAGTTGCGTATCCAGTCCGAACAAACGGCTATAGCTGCCTCCGTCCGTTGCCAAAAGCGCAGTTGACATCAAACCTAATCCTTTCAATGTACGGCCTCCTTTCCCTCTTTCTTAGTCTGGTATCCCGTCAATGCTCACCTATGAACATAGACGCCAATTTTCTACTTTTCTTAAAGTTTTCCAAGAAGTGGATTTGCAAATAGTAAGATCAATGCAATAACCAAACCATAAAGACCTGTTGTTTCTGCTACCGCCTGTCCTAAAAGCATGGTAGACATGATATTTCCTCTTGCACCTGGATTACGACCAACTGCTGCTGCTGCCTGTCCAGCCGCATTACCCTGTCCAATACCAGAACCAATACCTGCAATCATCGCTAAACCTGCTCCAATAGCTGAGCATGCTAAAATTAAACCTTCGTTTGTAATATTCATAATAAATTCCTCCTAATTTTTCTTTCTGCATACATGTTGTATACAACCCCTATTTTACAGTCATCTCTACGTCCTGCTTATCTACTCTTCCTCACCAATCGCATCTGCAACAAATACCATTGTCAACATACAGAATACGAATGTCTGAATCGCTCCTGAAAATAAATCCAGATATGCATGTAGTGCTGCCGGCCATACTAATGTCAATACTTTTGGTAACAATCCATACACAAGTCCCAACATAACGGTTCCTGACAAAATATTACCAAATAAACGTAGCGACATAGAAACCGGTGTTGCAAGATCACCAATAATGTTAATCGGGAAGAAGAAGAAAATTGGCTCAAACCACCCCTTCACTTTTCCCAATTTCTGATACTTAAATCCATTGTACTGAATCATAATAAAAGTAATCAGTGCTAATGGTAATGTAACACCATAATCGGCTGTTGGTGCACGAAGCCCAAACAATCCTGATATGTTTGACAGAAAAATAAAACAAGCCAGTGTTCCAATATAATTGGCAAATTTTGGTCCATGTTTCTTTCCCATATTGGATATAACAAGGTTATCCAATGCCTCTACAAGCATCTCCAGAATATTAACAAACATCCCTGGTGACTTGTAAGGGTCTGCCTTTTTCACTGCCCTGTTTGCTACAATCGCAAACACTATAAGTGTCAAACATACAATGAATAATGCTACATGGGTAGTTGTAAGATACAACTCCTGTCCAAACAGGTGATATTTAAAATACCCAGTAGTTCCCAGCTCAACATCGCTGTCCGCCCGAATAAAATTCATAGACGGCAAACTTTTTGATAGCAAAGCATATTCCCCACTCAAATGCTCTCCCTCCTTTTCCTTTTTCCAATCCTTTTCAAAACAAGCAAAGCCTATTGTACTGGTAGAAAATGACCGGTTTATTCTTTATGAAAAAGCGCTTGTATATATGCGGATGCCTTCATAGAAAAGGCTCCCAGTACAACTCCCAATGGATGAAACCATCTAGAGCATACTAACCCTGTTACTACAACCGCTATCATAATCATCATACGAATCACAGCCTGCCCTGCTTCTCTCTTGGCGGCCTCTGTCTCACTCAAATCCAAGCTTTTTTGTAAACTAAAATAGAGATGTACGGCTACGATACACGAGCCTATAGAACTCAAGAATACACCCAGGATAAAACGAACCCGGTCATGCAAAAAGAATGCACCCAGTATACTTACAACTGCTGCATATACAATATTCCCTACTAATAACCACAATAATGTCTGCTTCTCCTTGCTCATAACCCCACTCACTCCTGTCAAGTCTACTACTTGGCTTATGTCAATCTTTATGTCCATCTTTTGTCTCTTTTTGTTTTTCTCGCTCTCTTCTCATGCTGTCAAAGTATTCCTGCTGTGCATTTTCTCTTTTTAAATCTTTTTCATAGAAGCCCCTTACCAGTTGAAAAAAATTACGAAATGCTGCAAGTACCCCAAGTAGCATCATAACTAAAAAACAAAGTGTCGTATCAAATCTTTCGTCTAGCCATAACCCAATCCAACCACATACAAGAAGCGGTGCTAACATGGTCAATCCGATTTGCAGAACCATCACAAATGCTCTTACAATCCCTTTGTTCTCCTTTTTCAACTTTCTCTTCCTTTCTCATATTTTTTTGTTCATAATTACAAATGCACATACTTTAATTATACATCTTTTTAAAATTTTGTCCATAAAAACCAAACTCATTCACCGTTATTTAATAATAATTTAATATTTTTAACTTTTCTCTTCCCAGTAAAATCCCATCTATGGTATACTATAAAAAATAGAAACCGTTGGGAGGGGATTCATATGATAAACACCAAAATAAATCTTTATAGAAAACGTATCATACCAGAAGAGATGATCCTTTTAAAGGATGATGTCATCCTTCATCAGGATGCTTCTACTATTATTACCAAATGGAACTCTTTAAAACCTAGAAAAGATTTTTCCAACGGAATTTCTGCTTATTTTATGGATGAAGGATTTAAAGTAAGTAAGATATTCGACAAACATCATAAACTGGTCTATTGGTATTGTGATATTATCGAAACAGAATATAACAGCGAACAACATACTTATATTTTCACTGATTTGCTGGCTGATGTGGTTATTTATCCAGACGGAGAATTACGTGTATTGGATTTAGATGAAATCGGAGATGCATTGGAACAAAAGCTAATTTCAAAAGACCTTTCTGTAAAGGCACTTCGTTTATGCAACCAGCTACTAGAAAAAATTTATGCAGGAAACTTTAAGAAATATCAAAATATTATAAATAAATACGAAACCAAATAGTGAAAAGCAATTGTAATTGTAAAAAGCAGAGATGTTACCACCTCTGCTTTTTTTCGTAATTACTTCTTACTCTTCAATCTGTGCAATTCTTCTAATGTGTCTCTCATCATTTGAAAATGGAGTGTTCAAGAAGGTATCTACAATTTTTACTGCCAATCCAGGTCCGATTACTCTGGCTCCCATAGCTACAATATTGGCATCATTATGTTCTCTTGTTGCCTGCGCACTAAAGCAATCATGACACAACGCAGCACGAATTCCCTTTACTTTATTTGCAGCGATGGAAATTCCAATTCCTGTACCGCAAATAAGGATTCCTTTATCTGCCTCTTTATCTGCTACTGCATGTGCTACTTTCTTTGCATATTCTGGATAATCCACTGAATTTGTATCGTAACATCCATAATCTTTATATTCTAACTTATGCTCCTCCAAATATGCTATAATTTCCTGCTTCAATTCATAACCGCCATGGTCACATCCTATTGCTATCATGTAAATGTTATCTCCTTTCTTTTCCGCTGTATTCCTATAACTTTTATGAAAACGGGTATTCCCGAATCACTCTACATAACCTTCTGTATCCTGCAATCCATACATTCTTTTTAATTTAATCACTATCTTTTTGATTACTCGGGACATGGTGGCAAAACATTCTTCGTACTCTACTACGGTGCCTCCATAAGGGTCTACCATATCCATTTCTTCATCTATAAAACCATACATAGTATAAACACCGCCTCTGAAGTCAAAATCACGAACAATTCTTTCTTTTTGATTTATGGTCATGGTCAATACCAATGTTTGTTCATCCAAATCTCCACTGTCTAACATTTTCGCTGTTCGTTCTTCCAGTTCTAACCCATGGTTAATCAATACTACCTGTGCTTTTGGATTAACAGGTTCTGGAAATAATACGACCATTCCTCTGGATGTAATCGTTACATCCTGATCTGTCACCATACTTTTACAAATCATTTCTGCCATAAGACTGGTGGCTGTATTATCTTCACAAATAAAAAGTATTTTTTTGTATCTACGCATATTTCCTGTCCTCTTTTATTCTACTGTAAGAATAGAATAACCTGCTGCTTTATTTAATCGATTCATAATTGCCATTCCCATCTGGTCACCTTCGAAACTTTCCGTATAAATAACATCCACATCCAAATGGTCAAATTCCCGTAGGATTTTATACAACCCTCTAGCTATACTTCCTTCTTCCTTTCTAGAACCGATACTTCTTACCTCTCCTACACGATAACATCCCATCGTTTCATCCGTTGCAATAATTCCAACCTTTTTTCCTTCCGCTTTTCCCTGTTCACTCAACTGGCAAATACGGGCTACCACCTTTTCCTTTGCGCCTTGTATAATCGTAAGTTGTGCCTTTGGTGCATAATGCTTATACTTCATGCCAGGTGCTTTTGGCTTTCCACTAACTGCTCCCTTTTTATCCAAAATTGCTGCATCAATCTCCACTGAACCTAATACAGACTCTAGCATTTCCTTGGTAATGCAACCTGGTCGCAAAATGGTAGGAACTTCTCCTGTCAAATCTACAATGGTGGATTCAATGCCAACTTCAACCATACCTCCGTCTAATATCATGTCAATCTTTCCTTCTAAATCCTCCTGCACATGAGATGCCATAGTAGGGCTTGGTCTGCCTGATGTATTTGCACTTGGTGCTGCGATATAGATGCCCGATTCTTTTATGAGACGAAGTGCTATCGGATGATTCGGCATACGAATTGCTACTGTATCCAATCCTCCCGTAGTTCCCAACGGCACTTTATCACTTTTTTGCAAAATCATAGTCAATGGTCCCGGCCAAAACTTTTCTGCCAATCGTCTTGCCTGTTCTGTCACACCAGTCGTAAGCTCCTCTAATGCATCTATACTAGCAATATGCACAATCAACGGATTATCTGACGGTCTGCCCTTTGCCTCGTAAATCTTCTTCGCAGCTTGGGAATCCAATGCATTTCCTCCCAGTCCATACACTGTCTCTGTAGGAAATGCTACCAAACCACCCTTTTGTAATATTTGTGCAGCCTCTTTATAGACTTCTTTTGGTCCTTCTCCATTTACTAACCGCATTTTTGTTACCATGATGTATCTCTCTTCTTTCTATCCATCAATTTTCCACTTCAAATATATACTATTATATAACGCATAACAAAGAAAAAAAAGACCCTGTTTTGCACTTGTACCTTCTGTTGAAATTGTGCATTACTCCTTTAAAATGTTTCCTTTTTCCTGTGATACATACTGCAAAATTCCCTTCACAATTCCCTGTGCCATCTTTTCCTGATAGTCTTCCTCTGTCAACAACATTTCTTCTCTCTGATTCGATAAAAAACCACACTCTACAATAACGACAGGACAACTGACCTTTTTTAATATGTAATACTCTCGATTCGGCTTTGCCTGCCTATGATTTTTTTCTGTAATAACGCCTTTTATGCTCTCCTGAATCGTCTTTGCCAGCGTCTCCCCCTCTTTTGATGCCTCATAGTAAAACACCTGACTTCCATGTGACGAAGCATCCGTAAAACTATTCTGGTGAATACTGACTGCAACAGCAGCTCCACTGGCATTCATTATCTCCACACGTTTCCGCATATCTGTGCTTTTTTTGCTGCCTCCCGCCTCTGCGCACAAATCTACATCTTCTTTTCGGGTCATGACTACCTGTATTCCTTCTTTTTCTAAAATCCGTCTTACTTTACAAGCAATTGCCAAGTTAATGTCCTTCTCCAGCACTCCAGAAATTCCAACCTTTCCAGGGTCATACCCTCCATGACCTGCATCCACAACAACCACAATATCCTTTGTCTTTTTTTGTGCTACATCAACAACTCCCACATAACAAATTGCCATAACACAAACGATTATGGCAATTCCTGAAAAAATCAATCTTCTATTTCTCATATATTCCGCTGCCCTTTTTCTTTATTCTATGAAAAGTATGGCTTTATTATACCTGCAACTTTTTAGCAGCGATAACACTTCTCACTAATTTGTATACTTTTGTAATAAGTTCCAAATGCTGTCCTTTTCCAGCCCTAGTTTCCAGCAACTAATTCCAGCAATCTTTCCATTGTCACGTTCTGCAAAAATGACTTTTAATTTTGCTTCTATGGATTTTTCATCCTCCATCCACATCTTATATACGCTGTTATCTGCCTCAAACTCCACATAATTCTGTGCAGTTGTTTCATCCCATTTTGCAGTTGCTCCATTTCGTTTTACTGTATCTTCTGCCTGTGACATACCTAACGCACTGGAACTAAGCTTTGTTGCTCCATCCTGTTTATTTTCTTTCCAAAGTCTTGTATAGAACGGTATTCCAACAATCACCTGACTTGGATCTACCATTTTGGTAATCTGATCCACCGCATCTTGTACATAACCGACGGATGCTACTGAACCACTTTCCTCGCTACCTGCATAATGTTCATCATATGCCATAACAATTACATAATCTACTATCTTTCCCTGTTCCTCTCTATCGTAATGGGTTGTATAACTACTTGGCACATAGGAATCTACGGATAACACGATTCCATTCACTCTGCACTTTACAGACAACTCTCTTAAAAATTCTAGATACGCATTTGCCGTTTTCTCTGTAATATATTCAAAGTCAATATTAATACCATCTAAGTTATACTCAATTGCACTGGCAACCAGACTATTCACTAATTTATCGCGATTCGTTGTATTTCCAAGCACTGTTGCCAAATCTATCGTTCCTTTTTTCGCTTCAAAATCATTGCATAATGCCCATACTTCCAGTCCATTGTTATGTGCCTGCTGTACATAATTTTCGCTGGCAAGGGATGTAATTTCTCCTTTATTTGATGAAATAGAAAACCAAGTTGGTGAAATCACATTCAATCCTTTTGCGGCAGAAATTGTGTTTAAAAGTCCTCCGTTGGCTGACATATTCGTAACCTGATGCCATGCCATTGTAATGGTCTTATCCTTGGTAATGTGCGGATATTCTTCCTCTTTGTAGTCATTTGTCATAGTTTCTTCATACAAATCTGATAAATGCTTTTTCAAAACATAACCAGTCACTCCATCCTTTGTCATGACTTTTGCATAGCTTTCCAGTTCTTCACTTCCATCCTGAACAACACGCAATACATCAGATTCTTCTAAGTTTTCTAAGACATCGCATTTAATTCCTGCTTTATAGCGAAGCTTTGTACTTTTCTTTACTTTATAATAAGAGTACGTATTTCCCCATCCACTCTCAATCATAATACGGTTTGGGTTCTTATACAGATGGTACTCTACATTAGAATGCTTCTTTACAAAATCTAAGGCTATATATGCCTTTTCTCCCTGACTTTTTACAATCGTATAATCTTCCTTTGCCTTACTTTTGTTTACCTGATACGTGTCACTTCCTACTTCACTTCGTATTACTTCATATGCAGTAGCATACGATAATATATTTTCACTGCTATCGAAATAAAAACGTTTATTGATATATTTCTGTACGACCTCATATGGAATGTATATCTGACCGTCTTCAATAAAACCAGTATCCTCCAAACGTGTATCATGCACCATAAGTGCCACTTCATTGTCTTTCAACTGAAAATACTTTGACAATGGCATCATTTTATTGCTTGGAGAATAACGCTTATAAAAGAAGGAAACCAAAATCACAGCAAAGAGTATCACAACACTTCCTACCAAGACAATTGGAAGTTTGGATTTTCCTTTTCCAGAGTTTTTTCTCTCTTGCCTTCTTCTCTTCTTTTCTTCCCATTTTTCTCTTTTAGAACGTTCTAAAAGACTTTCTGTTTCCTTCCCTGTCTCATTTTTTTGCTGCTCTGTCATATCCTTTTTCTTATCATTTTCCATCATTTTTCTCCCTCCTGTTCATCCAATCCTATCTTTACTCTTTTGCGTAAATACTTATGCCTATAAAATATAGCCTATCTACCAGTCTCATTATATCCAGTAATAGATAAAAAGTCAAAAGACACCGCACTTTTTCGGATTCTTTTGACTTTTCAACAACAGTTTGGGATTCTTGGTCCTTTCTTAATATTTTTTTAACTTTTTTTGTAGTGCGCGACTATTACATCGCAAGGTTAGCAGTGTAAATACAACTGCCAGCGAGTGAAACTTTCTTATGTTTCCCCGCATGAAATAAATTACTGAACGATTTACCAAAATTTAGTACAATCTAAATTTTTATCATGGTATCTGCAAAGCAGATATACCATCTCTTTTTCATTGGTTTTGGATTATGCACTGTACTGGTACATAAATTCCTTCCGTATGTTCTTACATTTTTATTTTTGTTCTCTATTCCTCCTTCCCTACAAATAAAGGATACAAGACCGATAAACATTTTATTTATCGTGATGCCCGTATAACGGACCTATTTTCTTATTCTTATTTCAATTTATACTTTTCCATATGTTGGTTGTACCACTTTATCTGTGCTTTTCCTTGTATAGATGTATACGATCGCAACACCTATTTTCATTGCTTGCTTTAACACAGTTTCTGTCATTTTTCTGTTCTTTGTCGTTCTTTTTATAATGGAATGAAATATCACGATTCCGTGTAGAATACCGTTTCCTGCAAAACAGTCTAAGATAAAATAGAAACAATCAGAATAATGTAGATTATAGTATGGGGCTACGTTGCAATTTTCACTTTCTTCAACTTTCCCCTACACAGTCTCCTGTGTTATCACAGGCATTATTCTATCGGATTTTCAAATGCATTGCAATGCACAAATCAAACAAATTTTTCTTTAAAATATTTTTTCTTTTCTATAGCCCAAAATGTCACACCCCGCCTATTTCCTTATTTTATCAGGGTTTAGAGAAAAATACCACTTATTCAGGTCTTGCGTAATCACAAAAGAATTACACGATAATTTGCAAAAACTCGCATTCATTTTTAAAAAAAGCAACCGTTCAGCCAGTAGCATTTTCATGGAAGAACATTCCTTTCTACTTGGCTGAATGATTGCCAACACTTTTCGTTTCTATATTTTGTTTTATTTCATAAGTTCTACAGTTACATTTTCAATATCTTCATAATATTCTATATAATTATCATAAATAGCGGAACCTTCATAGCATGCAAGTGTCAGATTTCCTAAATCTTCAAGTTTATTATTATCGTCTACATTAAAATAATATCCACCAATCGCTTCTTTCTGCATTTTTGTATTTTTTCCCAAGAATGTTATTTTTTCTAATGCAGTACAACAACCAAATGCACCTCTTTCTATTGCAGTAACTGTTTCTGGAATTACTATGCTCTTTAAAGTTGTGCATTTATAGAATGTAGAGTCTGCTATCTTCTTAATTGTACTTGGTAATACGATTTCTTTCAAAGACTCACAGTAAGAAAATGCTTCTGTTTCAATCACATTTACTGTTTCAGGCAGATTAATACTTTCCAAGGATTGGCAAGACTCAAACGCACTATTCTCAATTTTTTTGACTGTATTAGGCAGTTCTATTGTTTTTAACTTAGTACACTCTCTAAATGCAGATGCACCTATGGTCTTTACATGTTCTGGAAGTTTCACTGTTTCCAAAGCTTCACACTCGCAAAACATATATGGTGATAAGGTAGCCTGCTCATTATTTTGCATTTTTACACTTTTCAATTTTTTACATCCATAAAAACTGCCGCTTCCAAGCGTTGTTACACTATTTGGTATCTCGATATTCACTATTGCCGTATGCGCAAATGCAAATTTATTAATTTTTTGTAATCCTTGATTCAAAGTAACTTCTTTTAAATTTTCACAATAATTGAACGCATTCCCTGCGATTGCTTTAAGAGAACCCGGACAACTAATGCGTTTTAATTGGAAGCATCCGAAAAACGCAGCACCGCCAATTTCCTTTAATTTATTTTCAAAAGTTACAGACTCCAATTTTCTACAATTTCGAAATGCATTTACATTAATCTTCTGTAAATTCTTTGACAATTTTATATTTTGCAATGAGAAACAGTTTCCAAACGCATAGGTATCAATTTCCGTAACGGTATCTGGCAACTGCACTTTTTTCAAGTTCGGGCAATTGTAAAAGGCATCTTCTCCTATATAGGTAACCTTTCCCGCAAAGCTCACTGACTTTATTTGTTTATTATTCTTAAAAGCTTCACAACCAACCATCTTTACTTTCTTTGGCACTACCACGTTTTTACTGTTTCCATAGTATTTTAACAATAAACCATTTTCTGTTATGGCAAACTTCGACTCTGTCGCATCTTCAATCCATTTCGTTTTTCCAAAACTATTAAATTTTACATTTAAAGTTGCTGGAAGTGAAATTTTTTTCAACTTTGAACACATATAGAATGCCTGTTTTTCAATCTTTTTAATATTATTAGGGATTGTAACCTTTTCTAAATCTACACAATAGTTAAAACACTGATATGGTATCTTAGTCAATCCCTTAGAAAGCTTCAATTTTTTTAGGCTATAACATTTTTCAAAAGCATTATCCCCCAAGCTTTTCACACTTTTTGGCATTGACACTTCTGTAAGACTTGAGCATCCTGAAAACGCTGCTCTTCCAATGGTTTGAAGCTTATTTGAAAAATGAAATGACTTTAAATGCACACACTGAGAAAAGGCATTTCCTTCTATATATTTTACATTTTTTCCACCTTTTACAGTCGATAACTTTTTACAGTTCGAAAACGCCCCATCTGAAATTTCTTCTATTTTTGAAGGAATTGTAATCGTTCTTAATCCTGTTCCTGAAAATGCATCATAACCAATTGTATCCACATTTTTCATATTGGAAACGGATTGTAAGCTATTACATCCTTCAAACATAGCATTTCCTATAGAAGTCACATTCTTTCCTAAAATTACTTTTTTCAAATTCTTGCAATTTTTAAATGCACCATAGCTAACATACATATCGCCATTGATCTTTACTGTTGAAAGTTTCTTAGACTTTGCAAACGCATCACTTCCTAAACTGCTTACCGACTTTGGCAATACAACACTTTTTAATCCACTTTTACAAAAGGCTCCCCGCTCTATTTCCCTTAATTTTTTAGGAAATGTTATGTATTGTAGGCTCTTACAATTACAAAAGGCATACCGTTCAATTTCTTTCAAATTCTTTGACAACAAAACCTTTTCCAAATTTTCACAACCATAAAAGGCTTCTCCGCCCACCTTCGTAACTTTACCTCTCATAGATACGTTTTTTAATTTCTTACACTTGTAAAAGGTTTCTGGTGCAATTTCTGTAATTTTCTTAGGCAATGTAATACTTTTCAAACCTGTATTTTTAAATGCACCTCTTTCAATTGAGGTAATATTTTTTGAAAATTTAATTGTTCCTAATTTTTCACATCCCTCAAATCCCCTTTGCTTTATCACCGTAACCTTTTCTCCCATTTTTACAGATTGCAGATTCTTACAGTCTTTAAAAGCCATCTGATTAATCTGTGTTACTTTTATCGGAAGTGTTATACTGCTTAATGACTTACAACCTCGAAAAGTAGAAATTCTAATATTATTAAGAGTAGTATTTCCATTAAAATAAACACTTTTTAATCCGCTACATCCATCAAAAGCACCTACTCCAAGATAGGAAAGGTTTTTAGGCAGATTCACCGAACTTAATTTGCTACAACCTAAAAATGCTTGGTTTCCAATCTTATGCAATTTTTTAGAAAAATGTATATTGGACAAGGATTTACACCCATAAAATGCTTTGACATCAATCAGTTTGATGTTATCTTTACAAGAAATTGAGCGAAGACTGGTACACCCCTTAAACGCTTGCGCTTTAATTTCTGTAACACTTTTTGGCAACTGCACACTGGTAACTTTTTTATTTCCCTCAAATGCACTAGCACCAATCTTTTTTACATTTCCAGGAACTGTAACACTTGAGGAATTTCCCGTATATTCTACCAGAACACCCCCGTCAATCACAAACTCACTTGCAGCTTTTGCCTGTTTTACGTTCATAATCCCCACACAAACACATAGGGATACTACCACAAAACAGAATACTTTCCATTTTTTTAATACTGTTTTCACTTTTTCATCTTTCCTTTCTCTAGCTAACAATTTGTATTATCCTTTAAAGGTATGAAATCTCTGAATGTTTATAAAACACTATCTAATTATATCTTATAAGACATCCTAACTAATTAAGTTGTTATTATTCCATCTCCCTTTTACATAAGTAATACAACTGTAATTCCAAAAAAGCTACACTATTTTCAATTTTTTTGATGCAATATAAAAAATAGAAGCTGGTATCCTATTATTGACTTTAACCGATAGATATTCTATACTGAGAAAAAGGAAGGAGTTGATTTTTATGAAACTAGAACGAATCAGTGATAATCAAATCCGTTGTACCTTAAATAAAGAAGACTTGCTGGATCGAGAATTAAAAATTAGTGAACTTGCGTATGGTACAGAAAAGGCAAAAGAGCTATTTCGTGACATGATGCAGCAGGCATCTTATGAACTTGGTTTTGAAGCAGAGGATATTCCATTGATGATTGAAGCGATCCCGCTTTCCTCCGAAAGTCTTGTACTAATCATTACAAAAGTAGAAGACCCGGATGAACTGGATACCCGTTTTTCTAATTTTTCCTCTGATAGCGATATGGATACCTTCGACTTGGAAGAAGATGACGTACTGGATTTTCCGGTTTTATCAGATGGTGAGGGAGACTTTTCTGATGTAATAGATGTAGAGGGCAATGATACAGATACAGAAAAGGATTTTATTCCTCTTTCAAATGCAATTGCTCCAGGCAATGTTCTTCCACAAAAACAAGCTGCAAAGAAGGATACCGGGCAACCAGTTAATACCATTCGTATTTTTTCATTCGAATCTTTAGATGAGGTTATTTCTTTATCACAGGAATTAAACGGACTATACAAGGGGGCAAATTCCTTATACAAGGATACAGAAAATGAAATTTATTATTTAATCATGAGTAAAGACTCTCATGGAATGGATGAATTTAATCGAATTTGTAATCTTACTTGTGAATTTGGTAAGCTGGAACGCAACACTTATGCTACCATGGCTTATTTTCAAGAGCATTATAAATTGATTGCCAAGGCAGATGCATTACACATTTTAGAAAATTTGTAAGGGGCGGAAGTTTTTGTAAGGCATTAACACATTTGCAGTATGATAAAGCAACTAGCCACTTCTCTGCAAATGGCATCACTTGACGGACTATTTTTGATTTTGAAAATAAAGTTTCTTATATAAAAACAGAATGTTCCTATCTACAAAAGTATCTTTTCTTTCTATAGATGGTTACATTCTGTTTTTGTTTCTAATATTGCATTTTTATCATATGATTAAGAGGTCCACTTCCCTTTCCCAAATCCAAATTTGCACGAATTGCATCCTCTACATATCTTTTCGCCTGTTGGCAACTTTCCTGCAACGTATATCCTTTCGCTAAATTACAGGCAATTGCAGATGATAGCGTACAACCGGTTCCATGTTTATTCGGATTGTTCAGTATTTCGCCTGAAAACGTACTGCAATTTTTATCCTTTTCGTATAAAATATCACTGGCACCATCCGAACAATGCCCGCCTTTTACCAAAACAGAAATCGCATATTGTTCTGAAAGGAAAGCCGCTGCCTGTTTCATTTGCGCAAGTGTTTCAATTTTTTTCTCTGTCAAAACATTGGTCTCAGGTAAATTTGGCGTAATCAATGTACTCCACGGAAATAATTTTTTCCTCAAAACTTCCACTGCATCTGCTTCCATCAACATATGTCCACTGGTAGATACCATAACAGGATCTAATACAATCGGTATCTTTTTGATAAGTTCACTATGTTCTTCAAAAAAATCAGCTAATGCCTCAATGATTTCTTTGTTTCCAAGCATTCCAATTTTTATGGCATCTGGAACAATATCCGAGAAAACCGCCTCTAATTGTTTCTTTAAAAACGCTCCACTTACCAGCATTACATCTGTTACGCCCATTGTATTTTGTGCTGTAAGCGCTGTAATCACACTCATTCCATAGACTCCATGCATCGTCATTGTTTTTAAATCTGCCTGAATCCCTGCACCACCACTACAATCACTTCCGGCAATTGCTAACACTTTTCTCATTCCGTTTCCTCCCCTTAGCAAAATCCATATGAAACGTTACTTTTCCCATATATTTTTAAGGTTCTCTGCTGCTTTCCTTATATCCTGTGTGTCCAAAATAGCAGAAATCACTGCAACTCCATCTACTCCACAGGATTTTACTTCTTTTAATCGTTCTGCTGTAATTCCTCCGATTGCCACAATCGGAATGTCCACGCTCTGCCGTATGGTACACAATTTTTCCTGCGTGATTCCCTTCGCATCCTTTTTGGTAGGCGAAGGATAGATTGCTCCTACTCCCAGATAACTGGCCCCCTCTTTTTGTGCTTGTATTGCCTGCTCCACAGTCTTTGCCGTAGCTCCTATTATCTTCTCCGCACCTAAAATGCGACGTGCCTGTGCTACTGGTAAATCCGCTTGTCCAAGATGAACACCTGCCGCATCGACTGCCAAAGCAACATCCACGCGATCATTGATAAGAAGTGGCACCTGATATTGATCAGTAACCACTTTTAACTCTTTCGCCAGATTATAAAAGGCTCTTGTACTGCAATCCTTTTCTCGAAGCTGTACCATGGTACAACCGCCTAAAATTGCCTGTTCCACCGCATCTGGCAGAGTGGTATGTTGTAAATAGCTCCGTTCCGTACAAAGATACAGGCTATAATCTATTTTTTTCATAGTATTTCCTTTCTGCCACATCGCTATGTACTTATTATTCATCAAATATACTTACGATTTCCCCATCCAAAATACGGTTCATATTCTTTACTGCACAGAAATTTCCACACATACTACAAGTATCTTCTTTTTCTGGTGCTGCTTCGGCACGATATCGTCTAGCCTTTTCTGGGTCCATAGCCAAGTCAAACATTTCTTCCCAGTCCAATTTCTTTCGTGCTGCACTCATGGCATAATCCCAGTCTGCTGCTCCTTTTACCCCTTTGGCTATATCGGCTGCATGTGCCGCAATCTTCGCCGCTATAATTCCTTCTTTTACATCCTGTAAATCTGGTAATCGCAAATGTTCTGCAGGTGTCACATAGCACAAGAAGGAAGCCCCATAGGTAGCAGCAATTGCTCCACCAATCGCAGATGTAATATGGTCATATCCTGGCGCTACATCGGTAACTAGCGGTCCTAATACATAAAAAGGTGCGCCATGACACAAGGTTTTCTGTATTGTCATATTTGCCTCAATCTGATTTAATGGCATATGTCCTGGCCCTTCAATCATAACCTGTACATCTTTTTCCCATGCACGTTTTGTAAGTTCTCCTAAAACAATCAATTCTTCAACTTGTGCTGTATCCGTAGCATCCGCAATACATCCTGGACGGCAGGCATCTCCCAAACTCATTGTAATATCATATTCTCGGCAGATATCCAAAATTTCATCATAATGCTCATAAAATGGATTTTCTTCTCCTGTCATCTCCATCCACGCAAACATAATGGAACCACCTCTAGAAACAATATTCATAAGACGTTTATTTTTCTTAAAACGTTTTGCAGTTTCTCGATTCAATCCACAATGAATCGTCATAAAGTCTACCCCATCTTCTGCATGCATTCGTACAATATCTAACCATTCCTGTGCAGTAATCTCTTTTAATGCCTTATGATAATACACAACCGCATCATAGATTGGCACTGTTCCCAAAATTGCACTACATTCTGTAGCAATTTTTTTTCGAAAAGTTCTGGTATCTCCATAAGAACTTAAATCCATGATTGCTTCTGCTCCCATATCCACAGCACTCTGTACTTTCGCTAATTCCATGTCCATATCAATGCAATCTCTGGAAATTCCTAAATTTACATTAATTTTGGTTTTCAACATAGAACCAATTCCGTTGGGATCTATGGCTGTATGCTTTTTATTGCAGGGAATAATGACCTTTCCTTCCGCCATATATTTTCTCAGTTCTTCTACATCCATATTTTCTTTTTCCGCAACAATTTTCATTTCTTTTGTAATAATGCCTTTTCTGGCAGCATCCATCTGTGTTGTATACATTTTCTTTACCAACCTTTCTATAATTATACTGTTTTCAACATTGTAACAGTTCAGCCGGGAACATTCATAAAGTGCCAGAATATACAAAATTACTCAAACTTCGCACTTGAATAAGTGCCTATGCACCTTGAAAATTCAATAATAACTGGCAAAAATATAGCATGAAACCGTCTAGTTTTGATATAATTGAGTTGCTAGAAACAATCACACTTCCGGAGGTTCATGCTATGAATAAAAGTATAACACAAGTAACTCAAAATGATAAGCAGATTTCGAAATCTATTAAAAGATTTTTTACAAGATTTCATGTTTCTTCCGCTTTGAAGGCATCCAATGCCTACAAAAAGAAAGGGATTCCGGTAACGGAAATCTTTCAGTATCTGTTTCTGCTGATCTTTTCTAACAGAAGTATGTACATGAACCTGATCACAGGACGAAACACGCCTGCTTTTGCAAAGGATACGGTGTATCGTTTTATGAAGATGATCCAGATCAACTGGATTCGCTTCACAACGATTCTTTCCTCCCGCATCATCAGTGATGTTATTGTTCCGCTGGATTCAAAAGACCGTGCCAACGTCCTTATCATTGATGATTCCATATTTGAACGTAACCGTTCCAAAAAGGTGGAGCTTCTTGCAAAAGTCTATGACCACGCAAAACATATGTATCGCTTTGGATTTCGAATGCTTACTCTTGGATGGTCGGATGGAAGTACGTTCCTGCCGGTAAACAGCATTCTTCTTTCTACCGAAAACGAGAAAAACCGAATCAATGAAGCTGCAAAAGTGGACAAAAGAAGCATTGGTTACAAACGCAGAAAACTGTCCATGGAAAAAGGAACATCTGCTATGCTTACGCTTTTGGAAGCTGCTAAAAAAGCAGCAATCCCTGCGAAATATGTTCTCTTTGACAGCTGGTTTTCCTCTCCAAGTACTCTTCATGCCGTAAAAGAGCTTGGATATGATGTAATCGGCATGGTTAAGAAAACTCCAAAGATGTTCTTTCGATACAATGGCGAAGATATGTCCTTGGTTTCCATCTACAACAGGAATAAAAAGAGGCGTGGAAGATCAAGATATCTGCTCTCTGTTATGGTTGATGTTGTAAAGGATGATGAGATCATACCTGCAAAGGTGGTTTATGTCCGTAACCGAAATAAACGCAAGGAGTACCTCTGTCTTATTTCCACAGATATAAATCTGGATGAGAACGAAATCATCCGGATTTATGGAAAACGCTGGGATATCGAAGTGTTCTTTAAGGTATGCAAAAGCTACCTTAATCTGAGCAGAGAATGTAATTCCCTGTCCTATGATGCAATGACAGCACATACCGCAGTTGTTTTTACCCGATACATGATGTTGTCGCTGGAAAACCGGGAGTCTAACGATAACCGTTCCCTTGGCGAACTCTTTTTATATTTTTCTGATGAGATGTCTGATATCACCTGGATACAGGCATTTCAAATACTGCTTCAAATGTTCAGAACAATGCTTACGGAAAATACCGAATTGTCAGATGAGAAAATCAGCGAATTGGTAGATGCATTTATAAATGCACTTCCTGTAATGCTGAAAACCCAACTGCAAGCTACATAAAGCTGAACATTGACAATCGAATAACTGCCAGATATTGAATTTTCAAGGTACATAGCTAAAATTTATGTGCGAAGTTTGAGAAAATTAGCTAAAAATATTCTTTCTGGCTGAACTATTACTCAAAATCTTATCTTCCTATGTACAATTTACAATAACAGAGCATTTTACCCTATAGGACGTATTTTCCTTTAGAACAAAAAAGAATCAACACCAAAACGTGTTGATTCTTTCCCTTTCCTGCAAAGTATTTATCCGATAAACAAATCTATCATACCATTTTATGCTCCCTACCACGGTATTAACCGACAGGTTCAAAGGGTCAGGCAACGCCTTCTCAACACGTAGTTCCCCTGCATATTTTCTTTTTCATTGTAACAAGATTATTTGTGTTTTTCAACATAGAATCAAAAGATTCTTTTTTCCAAACTGTATGAAAAGAACTGTTCCAATTGATTACAACTACTGGCAAACAAAACCTTTTATTTTTTTACTTGCATATTTTCTATTTTTTGCAAATACATTCTAGCAATCTGTCCATCTTCCCGCTCTGGATATTTTTGTAGTAATTCATAAATAATAGACACGTAAGTTTTATCCAAGTCCAATATATCCGCAGTCTCAGTAGCATCAAATCCTTTTTGGTACAACTTTCGAAGCGTTCCCACTTCACTTTCTCTCTTTCCTTCCTCATGCCCCTCTGTTCGAATTGCTTCTTCCGCTGCCGCAGTCCACTCTTCCATCTCTTTTTCCACCATATCATCTAACCACTCTTTTAAAG
>OLGB01000103.1_pt1 | contig 122508 bp, 109 predicted proteins | sample 1605691 | NCBI WGS metagenome assembly OLGB01 (sample SAMEA3888925, study PRJEB22519) | human gut metagenome | biome: human gut; feature: human-associated habitat; material: faeces | place: Denmark | collected 2010 | reverse complement strand
CGCCAAAGGAGAAGTTGCCCAGCATCTCAAAATAGGTGCCGTGGCGGGCGGTGTGCCCGATGTTCTCGATGTCGCCGGTGCGGATGCACTTCTGGCAGGTGGTCACCCGGTGGCGGGGAGGCTCCTTCTCCCCGGTGAAGTAGGGCTTCATAGGGGCCATGCCGGAGTTGATGAGGAGCAGGGACGCATCGTCCTGGGGGATGAGGGAGAAGCTGGGCAGGCGCAGGTGCTCCTTGGTCTCGAAGAATTTCAGGAACATCTCGCGCAGCTCGTTCACGCCGTAGGGTTTTTTCGCCATAGGGATAACCTCCTAAAAATGAGTTCGTGTCTTGGCCGGGCAGCCGTAAAAAAACGCTCCGCCCCTGTCGTCAGGGACGAAGCGTACGCTCCGCGGTACCACCCACATTGCCCGTGTCACGGGCCACTTGTCATCCGGTAACGGGGATGGATCGTCCGGCTCCTCGCCGGCGGCTCAGGGTTGGCGGCCCGTCATCGCCCTTTTTTCATATGCTCACCTATTTTAATCAGTTTTCCCCCGCTTGTCAAGGTCGATTTCTGACTTTCCTGCGCCTGCTTTTCATCAAAATACAAACGATGAAGACGTGTTCCTGAACAAACGGCCTTTTAAGCTATTCTTCAATTTCCAGCATCTCCACGCCGTGATCCAAAATAATATTGATAACTTCGTTGCGGGAACGATTGGTGGTTCCGGCGGCCTGGTCAATCTTCTCCAGTGTTCCCTCACGCAGGCGAACGGAAATGACCTTATACCCGTCGTCACCGCGTTTAGATAATCTGATCTTATCTTCCATACTCTCACCCCAAATTATCATATACTTTGCAATCAAATGTTTTTATAATCAAAATATATCTAAAATATATTGACAAGATATTTATTGAGTGATATAGTTTTGCTGCAGTTGTGATGCGTTGGAGCGTGAACTTTGCTTTAGGGGGTGGAAATTTGAAAATTCGTCCAAGATGTATCTATTGTAAGCACCTAGCAGTAAAAAACAGATTGTTTCGGGGCCAGGTCCTGTTTTGTGACCAAACACAAGAAATTATGGGGGCGGATGACTCCTGCTCCCGGTTTGTTATCAGCACGGATAGACTATTGGACTACGTGGGATTTCGGGACCATGTCTATGGTTCGTCAGAGCACTGCCTCTTTTGTGAACACGCAAGGTGGAACGGTGATATGTCCCAAATGAAAGGATGCGCGCTTCTGAATTTATCTTGCCCGCCGGGATACAAGCCAGGGGAACACGTTTGTGATTTCTTTAAAGAATTTCTTTCCGATATATAAAGCTGTTATGCCGCACGAAGGATAGGTCTAGTACTCTACATACAAAGGAAGCGCACAAACATGGATCATACGACTATGATGTGGCTGTTGACTATCATTTATTGTGCCTGGGCCATTCCCATGGGAGTCCGTTTCATGGCGTCCCGCTGGCCCACGGCATGGGATAATGGAGGCATTGGCATCAATGTGGTCAAAATTCTGATCTCTGCCGTAGTGGGGCTTGCCTTTGGAACGGTCTTTGCCGCACTGTGGATTATTAAATTTGTTTTGCGCCTTACCACGGGTAGGTAGCAAATGAGCAAAGAAAGGAGGTGTAGATCATGGCGTATAACGAAGAGTGCTGTAACTGTGTCCACGCACAGCGAGACCCGGGTTCCAGCAGCGGCTGGTACTGTAATTGGAAGAGTACGCACGTAGACCCGGATGACAGTTGCTATAAGTATGAGGCAAAATATTGACCATCCTCTCAAAGCCCTGTGTCTAACGGTACAGGGCTTTTTTGATTTCTAAAGATAAAGAAGGAGAGATAGTTATGCCATACCGTAAAAAGTATGCTCTATCTGCTAAAGTGCTAGCCTTTGCGTTGCTGACTGGCCTAAGTTTATCCACTGGGCTCCATGCGGCGGCGGCCCCTTATTGGGGGCAAGACAACACCGCCTACGCCTCCACCCAGTCGGTAGAGGTCGATGGTCGGCCTGTGGAGTTTCAGATGTACGCGCTCAAGGATGCCAACGGCTATGATACCAACTATGTGAAGCTCCGGGACGTGGCCTATGTTCTTAACGGCACCGCCGCTCAGTTCGATGTGGAGTGGAATAGGGTCGTTAAGGTCTGGCCCGGCTGGGGCTATACCGCAAACGGCTCGGAGATGTATACCCCCTACCAAGGCGACCGTCCCTATACGCAGCCTGGCGGCGTGACCTTGGTAGATGGTGAGGATCGCTATTTAGACGCCATCCTTCTCAATGATGATAACGGCGGCGGTTACACCTACTATAAACTCCGGGACCTGGGCAATGCGCTGGGCTTCACTGTGGATTGGTCCAGTGAGCGGGGCGTCTATATCGAGACTCAGCCGGCACAAGATGACAAAGCACCCGAGGAACGAACGGAGACAGATACGCTTGATGAGACGGAAGACCCCGAGGGGACAGAGATGCCGGAGGATGTTTGGGAGGCAGTCCCCTTTGAAAACAATGCCTACATTATCTTGTCTTTGGATGCCGTGACCACCTGGGAAGAAGCCTGTGCCTACTGCGCCGAACAGGGCGGGCACATGGTGACCATTGACTCCCAGGAAGAGAACGACCATATTCGCGCACTGCTTGCCGAGGCCGAGGTGAGCTCCGCATTTTTGGGATTAAATGAAGAGGAGGGCATTTGGGGCTGGTACAACGGCGTCTTGCCCCGGTACTCCAATTGGGCCGCAGGTCAACCCGGTAGCGGATCCTATGCCGCTATGGGCAGAGACGGTAAGTGGATCGCTAAAACCTTCTCCGGCCCAGCCAGCTTTATCTGCGAGTGGGACAATGAAAGCGAAAGGAATGGTTGAAATGCAAAAACGTGTTTTGTCGCTGATCCTTGTGGTTATTTTAGCGCTGTCTTTGATGCCCATGGCCGCCGCGGCCAACTATACCACAAACTATAGCAGCTTCTCCACGCCGGGCAGTTCGGACTATGCCTATTGGTCCGGCTCCAAGGTGGTCCGTGCTTCTGGTACGACTGTCAGCGAGGTGAAGTGGATGCAAGCGGCGCTGAACTGGTGCATCCAGAATAAAGGCCTGAATGCCTCCTACCTGGATGTAGACGGCTCCTTTGGCCCCGCCAGTCAAACGGCCACCAAGGCGTTCCAGCGGAAATACGGTCTGGATGTGGATGGCTCCTTCGGCCCCTCTACTATTTCCAAAATGAAAGAGGTGCTAAAGCCCGCAACCCCTACCCCTACCCCTACACCCAGCACGCCAAAGCCTAGCAACAACACGACCGACTACAACGGCTTTTCCGCCCCCGGCAGCTCGGACTACGCTTACTGGAATGGCTCTCAGATGGTTCGCGATTCCGGCACCACTACCTCGGAGGTCAAATGGATGCAGGCGGCGCTGAACTACTGCATCAAAAACAAGGGTCTGAATGCCTCCTACCTGGATGTGGACGGCTCCTTCGGCCCCGCCAGCCAGACGGCCACCAAGGCGTTTCAGAAGAAGTACGGCCTTTCCGTGGACGGCTCCTTCGGCCCCTCTACCATTGCCAAGATGAAGGAGGTTTTGAACCCGACTCCCGCACAAGAACCTGATCCTGTGCCTAGCACGCCCGCACCAACTCCTTCTGCTATTACGTTTTCGATTCCATCGCTGACCTTAGCCGTGGGTGAAAGCAAGAAGGTCGATTTCAGCTTTACAGGGGAAGGGATCCAAACGCTTTATTTTGATGAGAGCAATCAGTCGGTCTGCACGGCCGAGTGGGGCAGTATAGACTGGAGTACTGGAACAGGCAGCCTGATCGTGACAGCGCACGCACGGGGATCGGTTACTGTTTCAGTGGGTTTTGCTGACAGCAACGGGCAGGAATTCTTTTCGAGAGGCTTCCGTGTCAAAGTGGATGAATTCAAGCCGAGCATTTCACTCAGCTCGTCCACCGTTGCTTTGAATTTGGCGTCATGGCCCTCCCAGGATGTTACCGTGACTGTCGATGGTACCTGGCCCAAAGAGGCTCAGATGGGATATAGCACGACCGGCGTGGCAAGCGCTGTATGGTTAAGCGATACACAGTCGGGTAATCAAGTGAAGCTGCGGGTTTCTGCGGAACAGGGGGGAACAGGGACGGTGACGGTCTGGGTCAAATATAACGAAAGTGTTATGGCAGAAGCAACGATCAAGTTAATGGCTATAGCACCCGAAGAAACAACCGACTATGACACCGGCTATGACAGCTATTCCACCCCCGGCAGTTCGGACTACGCCTACTGGAACGGTAGCAAGTCCGTCCTCGGCTCTCAGACCACTACCTCGGAGGTCAAGTGGATGCAGGCAGCGCTCAATTACTGTATCAAAGAGAAGGGCCTTAGCGCCTCCTACCTGGAGGTGGACGGCTCCTTTGGACCGGCCAGCAAGGCCGCCACCTCCGCTTTCCAGCAAAAGTACGACCTGAGCGTGGACGGTTCTTTTGGTCCGGGCACGATCACCCAGATGAAGAAGCTGTTGGGCATCCCTGTCAGCGAGCCCGCACCAAGCAAAGGCAGCTCTTCAGGCACAACAGCAATTCCCTATGATGCCTGGCTCCCCGTTAAACCTACATACACCAACGCCGCCGGCTCCCGCTCTGCCGATGCTTACAACCAGGCCATTGATCAGTTCAATGTGAAAACCAATGGCCGCTATACCCCGTTCAAAAGAAATAGAGGCGATACCTACTGCAACATTTTTGCCTGGGATGTCTCCATTGCCATGGGCGCTGAGATCGCCCACTGGGTAGGGGCGGACGGAAAAACTCCAAGGGATAACAACACCGGGAGAAGGGAGCTTAACGCCGGAGGAACCCTGAACTGGCTCAAAAAATATGGCGAAGATTTCGGCTGGCGTACGGTCACCTCCGCTAAGGAGGCACAAAGCAGGGCCAACGAGGGCTATCCTACCGTCGGCGCCAGCGATGGGCATATCATTGTAGTCCGTCCGGAGACAAAGTCTTGGACTTTCTCTTCCAAGCAGGGGCCTGTCATTGCCCAGGCAGGTAGCTCTAACTTTAGCTATGGACGTGTTAGAAATTATACGAAATATACCTATTTCACCCACGACTGATTTTTTAAGTCCACGGCTGAATATGAAGACCGAAATACTCAACGAAAGAAGAACGACCGGGACCCTTGTGGGTCCCGGTCGTTTGATTTAATGCTGTCTACACGGATCGGCTTAGGGTTGTTGCAGGGACACCTGCCGGATCCCCAACTCCTCCAAAAACCGCCGGTCGTGCTCCACCAGGACCAGAGTAGCGGGGAAGTCGGTGAGAAGCTCCTCCAGTTGCATCCGGGAAAACACGTCGATGTAATTGAGCGGCTCGTCCCAGAGGTAGAGGTGGGCGGACTGGGACAGGCTCCGGGCCAGGAGCACCTTCTTTTTCTGCCCGGCGCTGTAAGTGATCATGTCCCGATCAAAAAGCTCCCGGGGAAAGTCCAGCTTGCGCAGGAACTGGAGAAAGCGGGTCACATCCACGCCGCAGTCCTGGGCGTAGTCTGCCGGAAGGCCCCGGAGAAAGGACGCATCTTGGGGCACATAGGAGACAATGAGCCCGGAGGCTGTCTCTATCTGCCCGGTGTGGGGGACATCCTCTCCGGCCAGGAGCTTCAAAAGGCTGGACTTGCCCGCACCGTTGCGGCCTGCCAGCGCCAGCCGGTCTCCCCGCCCCATAGTCAGGGTGACAGGGGAGAAGAGCGGACCGCTCCCATAGTCCACGACCATGTCCCGGAGCCGGACTAGCTGTGCCTTGGGGTGGATGAGGGGGCGGAGCTCCAGCGCGTCGGCCCGCTCCACATTGTGGAGCAGCTGGGCCTTTTGCTCTATCGCCGCCTCCCGCCGCCGGGCAATGGACTTGGCCCGTTTCATCATCTTGGCGCTTTTGTGGCCGATAAAGCCCCGATCGGGGACCGCCTCGCCAAACTTGCCTGCCTCGGTCTGATCCGACCATCCGGCGGCGCGGCGGGCGGCGGCGCTCAGCTGGCCGATCTGACGCTGGAGCTTTTGGTTTTCCGCCAGCTCAAAGGACTCCTTACGCTGCCGCTCCGCCCACCAGGTCGAAAAGTTCCCCTGCTGGAGGGTGATACCGCTGCGCTCAATGGCCAGGATGTGGTCCACGCAGCCGTCCAGAAAGGCCCGGTCGTGGGAGACGAGGATAAAACCCTTTTGCCGCCGAAGGTAACGGGCCACGGTGTCCCGGCCCTCCATGTCCAGATGATTGGTGGGCTCGTCGATGAGTAAAAAGCGGCCGGGCCGGGCAAAGAGCAGAGCCAGCAGACACCGGGTCCGCTCGCCGTTAGACAGGGTGGAGAAGGGGCGGTAGAGGACCTCCTCGGGCAGCTCCAGGGCGGCCAGCTCCTTTTCCACCTGCCAGGTCTCCACCTCCGGCGCGGTCTCCTCCAGCACCTCGCCGGTCAGGTAGTCGGGGTGGGCGACGGGGAAGGGGAAGTAGTCAAAGGCCACATGGGCAGAGATGCTGCCGCTGTGTGGCAGCTCGGCGCGTAAAAGCCGCAGCAGAGTGGTCTTGCCCTTGCCATTGCGGCCCACAAGACCCAGCCGCCAGTCGGTGTCCAGACTGAGATCGACGTGTTCAAAAATGGGCTCCAGGCCCCCTTCATATTCAAAAGAAAGGTCGGAGATCTGAATAAGAGACATATGCGTTTACCTCACAAAGCATAAAAATGGGCGGGGGAGGCAGCTCCCCCGCCCATGTGCTTGCTCCATGAGCGTGCATGAGGGAAAAAACGGTATGACCTCCCGCCGGGGACAGCAAGACCAGCGGCTCTGAGAGCCGCGGCTTCCTATTCCCAAAAGCAAGCAGGTCACTTGCGCATTTTCCCACTCCGTTCATATTGAAATGTGTAGGGACCGATGGCCTTGCCCGTTGGCTCGGTCACGCATATAGAACGCATGCAGTTGGCACACATCGCCCTCATCGGTCCGACCTCAATATAACAAAAGGTGGCGGTGTTGTCAAGGACTCACATTTCCCGGCGGCCCTCCAGGGCCCGCATCAGCGTGGCGTCATCGGCAAACTCCAGGTGCCCGCCCACGGGCACGCCGTAGGCCAGCCTCGTCACCGTCACGCCAAAGGGCTTTAACAGACGGGATAAATACATGGCGGTGGCTTCCCCTTCGGTGTCCGGGTTGGTGGCCATGATGACCTCCCGGATGTCTCCCTTGCTCACCCGGTCCAGCAGCTCCTTGACGGCCAGGTCGTCCGGGCCGATGTGATTCATAGGAGAGATCACGCCATGGAGTACGTGGTAGAGGCCGTGATACTCCTGGCTGCGCTCCAAGGCTGCCACATCCCGGGCCTCGGCCACCACGCAGACGGTGGAGCCGTCCCGCCGGGAGCTGGCGCACAGCGCGCAGGGGCCGTCCCCCTCGGAGAAGTTCTGACACACCGGGCAACGGTGGATCTCGCCCTTGGCGGTCACCAGGGCTCTCGCAAAGGCGTTCACCTGCTCCTCGCTCTGGCCCAGCACGAAAAAGGCCAGCCGCTGGGCTGACTTACGGCCTACGCCGGGCAGGCGGGCAAACTGCTCCACCAGCGCGTCCAGAGCAGGGGGAAAAGCTTGGTTAGGCATGGAGAACACCTCGCAATTCCGCAATGGCTTTGGCTCGGTCTGGCTTGCCGAAGACGGCAGAGCCGGCTACAAACACGTCGGCCCCGGCGGCATAGGCCACGCCGATGGTAGTAGGGTCGATGCCTCCGTCCACCTCCAAACGGCAGGTGGGATTGACCTGGTCGATGAGCTTGCGGACGGTCCGGACCGTATCCATTTGACTCACCATAAATTTTTGCCCGGCAAAGCCCGGCTCCACCGTCATCACCACCACCACGTCCAAGTGCTGGAGGTAGGGGACCACGGCCTCGGCTTTGGTGATGGGCCGCAAGACCACGCCGCGCTTTAGTCCCTGGGCCTTCGCGGCGTCCAGCGCCGCCTGGATCCCTTGGGGCAGGTCGGCTTCCAGATGGAAGGTGAGCTGGTCGGCCCCGGCCTGGGCAAAGGCGTCCACCAGCCGGGCAGGCTTATCCACCATCAGATGGACGTCCAAAAACATTCCAGTCGCCGCGCGCAGAGACTTCACCACCGGTACGCCAATGGTGAGGTTGGGCACAAACTGGCCGTCCATCACATCCACATGGAGCCAGTCGGCAGTTTGAACGGTCTCGACCTCCTGGGCCAGGCGGCAGAAGTCGGCGGAGAGGATGGACGGGGCAATGATGGGGTTCATAGGGGCACTCCTTTTTGGTTCGGCATAGGATGGTTCAAGCGGCTCGGCTCCTGGGACGGCGGCCGGTTCCCCAAGCCGCCCACGGCGCTTGCCCGCCGCTACGACCCGGCTGTGGCCCGCCGCACAGAAGATATAGCCCCTCGGTGACCTCGGTTGCCGAGGGGCCTTGGTATGCTCAATTGTTGTCACGTTCGCATTGGGCGCATGGCCGCTCCCGCTTCCCTACGACCCGGGAAAAATGCCGCCGGGCTTCGCCCGACCTGTTTTTCCCTTCGCTCCAGTCCATCGGTCGCTATGCGCCTATGCTCACGCTCAATTATAAAAGTCCGCGGTATTGACTTCGTGGGCTTCGTAGCCGTTCTTGCCCAGGGCGGCCAGAATAGCGGCCTTGTGCTCATGGCCAAAGGCCTCCAGCGTCACCTTCAACTCCACGGCGCTCTGGCGGTTGATGGAGATGAACTGATTGTGCTCGAGCTTGATGACGTTGCCCTTCTCTCCGGCCACGATCTCGGCCACCCGCAGCAGCTCGCCGGGCCGGTCAGGCAGCAGTACCGAGAAGGTGAACACCCGCCCGCGGTTAATAAGCCCGTGCTGGACCAGGGAGGACATGGTGATCACGTCCATGTTGCCTCCGGAGAGCACGCTGACCACATTCTTGCCCTTGCAGTCCAGATGTCCCAAGGCGGCAATGGTCAAAAGTCCGGCGTTTTCCACCACCATCTTGTGCTTTTCCATCATATCCAGGAAGGCGTCCACCAGCTCGCCATCGTCGATGGTGATGATGTCGTCCACGTTCTTTTGAATGTAGGGGAACACCACATCGCCCACGGTCTTGACGGCCACGCCGTCGGCAATGGTGTCCACGCTGGGCAGGGTGACAGGGTGGCCTGCCTCCAAAGCGGCCTTCATGCTGGCAGCGCCCGTGGGCTCTACACCGATGACCTTCACGTTGGGGTTGAGGAGCTTGGTCAAGGTAGCCACACCCGAGCAAAGCCCGCCGCCGCCGATGGGCACCAAAATAAGGTCCACATCCGGGAGGTCGGAGAAGATCTCATAGGCGATGGTGCCCTGGCCGGTGGCCACATCGGCGTCGTTGAAGGGCGGGATATAGGTCAATCCCCGCTCCTCCACCAGTTCCTGGGCCTTGGCGGCGGCGTCGTCAAAGGTGGCGCCGCAGAGCACCACCTCCGCCCCCAGGGCCTTGGTGTTGTTCACCTTCACCAGGGGAGTGGTGGTGGGCATGACGATGACGGCCTTGCACCCGGCAGCCCGGGCGGCGTAGGCTACGCCCTGGGCGTGGTTCCCCGCCGAGGCGGTGATGAGTCCCCGCTCCTTCTGTTCATCGGTCAAGGTGCTGACCTTATAGTAAGCGCCCCGGATCTTATAGGCTCCTGTGACCTGCAGATTCTCCGGCTTGAGGTACACCTGATTGTCGCAGGCGGCGGAGAAGGCGGGGGAGTGGACCAGGTGGGTGGGGGTGATGACCCCGTCCAGCACCCGGCGGGCGGCCTTGAAATCCTCCAGTGTCATTGCCATAAAACCATCGTCTCCTTCATAAAAACACATTCCACCCTATTTTATCCGTCAAAAGCTCTGTTGTCAACCGCCGTTCTCGCCAAAGACATCACCCTTGACACCCGGCCTTTCTGGCAGTAAAATGAATCGTTGGAAAAGATCTGGAAGCGGCCCCGGGCCGCCTGAGACTGCGCGAAAAAATGCGGAAAGGATGATCCCCGTGACCGATGAGAATATGACGCCTGAGCTGACCCTGACCCCCGACCTGAACGCGGCCGCCGCCGTTGCCCCGGCGCCGGTTGCCGCCGCGCCTGCCGACGCGATGACACAGGCCAAGCGAGACGAGACCGCCGTCAAGCTGGATGAATCCATGCTCACCGAGGCCGAGCGCAAGATGGTGGACGACTTCGCCAAGACCATCGACATCAAGGACTCCGCCGTGATCCTCCAATACGGCGCGGCGGCCCAGAAGAATATCGCCTCCTTCTCGGAAAACACCCTCAATAGCGTCAAGACCAAGGATCTGGGCGAGATCGGCGAGACCCTCAGCTCCCTGGTGGTGGAGCTCAAGGGCTTTTCCAAGCCGGAGAAAAAGGGCATTGCCGGCTGGTTCCAGAAAAGGCGCAACGAGATGGAGGAGATGAAGGCCAGCTATGCCAAGGCCGAGGTCAATGTGGACAAGATCAGCGAGATCCTGGAGGGCCACCAGGTGACGCTGATGAAGGACATCGCCATGCTGGACCAGATGTATGATCTGAACACCAAGTATTATAAAGAGCTGACCATGTATATCCTGGCGGGCAAAAAGCGCCTGGCGGAGGTCCGTTCTACCGAGCTGGAGGGCCTGAAAAAGAAGGCCGCCGAGACCGGCGCCCAGGAGGACGCCCAGGCCTACAACGACATGGCCAACTTCTGCACCCGCTTTGAAAAGAAGCTCCACGACCTGGAGCTGACGCGGATGATCTCCATCCAGATGGGCCCCCAGACCCGGATGCTCCAGAATAACGACACCCTGATGCTGGAGAAGATCCAGTCGTCGCTGGTGAACACCATTCCTCTTTGGAAGTCCCAGATGGTACTGGCCCTGGGGTTGGAGCACGCCAAGGAGGCCACCCAGGCCCAGAGCGCCGTTACCCAGATGACCAATGACCTTCTGCAGCAAAACGCCGATATGCTCCACATGGGCACCGTGGAGGCCGCCAAGGAGTCCGAGCGCAGCGTGGTGGACATCGAGACCCTGCAGCACACCAACCAGCAGCTCATCTCCACCCTGGACGAGGTCATGCAGATCCAGGAGGATGGCCGTAAGAAGCGCGCCGAGGCCGAGGCCGAGCTGGGCCGCATCGAGGGCGAGCTCAAGCAGAAGCTGCTGGAGCTGAGGGGCTGATATGGCACATAGACCTTGGAAGGGACTTGCCTGTCTGGCTGTGGCGCTGTCTCTGCTGTGCGGCTGCGGCGGCGGCAAGGGCGTGGCCAACCTGCCGGAAAAGCCCGCCAATGGCGCGGTGCTGGACGTGGCGGGCGTCCTGACCGACGAGACGGTAGCGCGCATTGCAGACCAGAATAAAACCCTGGCCCCCGTGGGAGCTCAGATGACGGTGGTCACGGTGGACGTACTGGGCGGTAGGACCGCCGCGGAGTACGCTGCCGGACTTTGGGACGCCTGGGAGCTGGACAGACAAAGCAAAAACGGCGTGCTGGTGCTGCTGGCCATCGGAGAGGGGCAATACCACCTGATCCAAGGCTCCGTCATTGCCGGTGACCTCACCGACCAGACCCTGGCCGACTACGCCTGGACCTATTTGGAGCATGACTTCGCCGCCGGAGATTACGACGCCGGCGTGCGTAAGCTCTGCGACGGTCTCAACACCTGGTATCAGGGCCATTACGCCCAGGAGCTGGGCCTGGCCCAGAGCCAGGAGACCCAGTCCCCCGGCGGGGGAGGCGGCTTGCCGTGGCTGGTCATCGTGCTGGCGGTGGCCGTGGTCGCCGTGATCGCGCTGGTGATCTTTAAGCTCCGCCGGACCGGTAGCGGCGGGCGCGTCCGCCGCTACCAGGGCCGCCGTAGACGATAAGCAGGACCGAGCAGACGCCGCCCTTGTTTGGGCGGCGTCTTTCTTTGTGGTAAAACCACAAAGGGGCCAAGCCGGGGGCGGGGAATTCCGTATAATTTGTTCTTGCAATCTCTTTAGCACCCTGCTATAATGAAGTCCATACCGTGGACAGTTGTCCGCCACAGACGGACAACCGCCACAATCGAAATGGGAGGATACAACAATGAAGAAGAATCTCGCTCTGCTCCTGGCCCTGGTGATGGTCCTGGGCCTGGCCGCCTGCGGCGGTGGTGACAACGCCGGCACTCCGGCCACCGACGCCCCCGCCACCGACGCCCCTGTGGCCGACGGCGACAAGGTAGTCCGCATCGGCGTGTTTGAGCCCTCCACCGGCGACTCCGGCGCCGGCGGTAAGCAGGAGATGCTGGGCATGCAGTTCGCCAACTCTGAGACCCCCACCGTGGAGATCGGCGGCGAGACCTATAAGGTCGAGCTGGTCTACGCTGACAACGGCTCCGACCAGGCCAAGGCCCCCACTGCCGCCGCTGAGCTGGTGAGCAAGGATGTGGCCATGGTGCTGGGCTCCTACGGCTCCGGCGTGTCCATTGCCGGCGGCCCCGTGTTTGACGAGGCCGGCGTCGCCGCTATGGGCGTGACCTGCACCAACCCCAACGTCACCGCCGGTAACGACTACTACTTCCGCATCTGCTTCCTGGACCCCTTCCAGGGCACCGTCCTGGCCAACTTCGCCACCGAGAAGTTCCAGGCCAAGAAGGCCTACCTGCTGGGCGAGGTGGGCAACGACTACGACCAGGGTCTGCTGACCTTCTTTGAGCAGGCCTTCCAGGGCGAGGTCGTGAAGGACTCCTTCCCCACCAACACCGCTGACTTCTCCACCTACCTCAACAAGGCGCAGGCCGAGGGCTGCGACGTGATCTTCTGCCCCGTGTCCATCGCCTACTCCACCCAGATCGTGAAGCTGGCCGCCGACATGGGCCTGACCACCCCCATCCTGGGCTCCGACACCCTGGATAACAACATGGTCCTGGAGGCCGCCGCCGGCTCTGCTGTGCAGCTCTACGTCTCCACCTTCTATCAGGAGGGCGGCTCCCCTGAGTTCGACGAGGGCATCAAGGCCTACATCAACGCCGACTCCACCGCCCTGACCAACAACGGCGGCAACGACACCATCGCCGCCGTCACCGCCATGGGCTACGACGCTTACTATGTGGCCCTGGAGGCCCTGAAGGCCGCTGGCTCTCCTGACGCCGCCGCCGTCAAGGCCGCCCTGCCCAACGTGACCTACACCGGCGTGTCCGGCGCCATTGCCTTTGACGCCACTGGCGACGCCATCCGCGACACCGCCTACATCAAGGTGGCCGACACCGCCAACAACGCCTGGGCCTTCGAGACCCAGCAGACCGCGGGCTAAGTCCCTACCCTGAATATCGAAAGCCGTCTGGCGGGACGATCCCGCCAGACGGCTTCCCCTTATTATATTTGCAGGGCGGGGGCTTGCCCCTGACCGGCCTCTCAGACAGAGACGAGCCCATACCCTGCAAGACTTCAACGCAAAGGAGGACCCCACTGTGCAGTACGCCTTATCTACTCTGCTTTCCGGCATCTCCCTGGGCGGACAGTACGCCCTCATCGCCATTGGCTACACCCTGGTCTACGGCATCCTGCGCCTGATCAACTTTGCCCACGGCGATGTGTTCATGGTGGCCGGATTGATGATGATCTACCTGAACACCTGGCTGGCCGAGCCCCTGGGCGCCGCCAGCATACCCGTGGGTCTGTTGCTGATGCTGGTGTTCACGGTGATCCTGGGCTTTGTCATCGAGCGGGCGGCCTATAAGCCCCTTCGCTCCGCGCCCCGGATGAGCGTGATGATCTCCGCCATCGGCGTGAGCTACCTGCTGCAAAACCTGGCCACCTACGTCACCGGCGGCCTTCCCCAGACCTATCCCACCGTCCCCTTCCTCAGCGAGGTAGCCTGGGGCAGCGTGAAGTGGGCCGCCATCGTCACCCCCTTCCTGGTGGTGGCCCTGGTCATCGCCCTGACCCAGCTCATCAACCACACCAAGGTGGGCATGGCCATGCGGGCGGTGGCCAAGGACTTTGAGACCAGCCAGCTCATGGGCATCAAGATCAATAACGTCATTTCCATGACCTTTGTCATTGGCTCGGCTCTGGCCGCTGTTGGCTCCGCCCTCTACTTCATCAACTACCCCTCTATCGTGCCCCTCTCCGGCGCGCTGCCTGGCCTGAAGGCCTTTGTGGCGGCGGTGTTTGGCGGCATCGGTTCCATCCCCGGCGCTGTGGTGGGCGCCTTTATCATCGGCATCAGCGAGACGGTCATCAAGGCGTCTCCCTTCAGTATCTTCTCCGACGCCTTCACCTTCGCCCTTCTCATCGTGATCCTGGTGGTCAAGCCCACCGGGCTCTTTGGCGAGAAGGCCACCGATAAGGTTTAAGGGGGTGAGCGCAGTGATCGAAAAGAAAAAGAGTAAGACCGGGCTATTTATCACGCTGTGCTGCGTGGTCGCCCTGCTGGCGCTGACCATCGTGCTGGAAAACACTCTGGACCCCATCAAGAATACCACCTTCTTCACCGTGCTGAAAAAGGGCGCGGTGTACGCCCTGGTGGCCTGCTCCATGAACCTGCTCAACGGCTTTACCGGCCTTTTCTCTCTGGGCCAGGCGGGCTTCATGCTCCTGGGCGCCTATACCTACGCCACCCTGACCATCCCCATGGCCCAGAAGGACAGCGTCTACTATCTCTACGGCGGCACCATCTGGGGCTTCTCTCTGCCCGACCTCTTTGGCGGCGCGGACAGTCCCGCAGGCCTGATCCTGGGCGTGCTGCTGGCGCTGGTGGTGGCCGGACTGGTAGCGGCGGCGGTGGCCTGGCTCATCGGCCTTCCCGTGCTGCGGCTGAAGTCGGACTATCTGGCCATCGCCACCCTGGGCTTTGCCGAGATCATCCGGGCCATCTTCCAGTGGGATAAGCTGGGCCCTGTGACCAACGGCGCCAACGCCCTCAAGAGCTTTCCCACCTTCTCCAGCTTCAACATCAAGGATGCCTCCGGGGCAGTGACCCTGCGGCTTTCCACCTTCGTGGCCTTTTTGCTGGCAGCCATCTGCATCGCTGTGATCCTGCTTTTGATCAACTCCTCTTATGGTCGGGCCTTCAAGGCCATCCGGGAGGACGAGATCGCCGCCGAAGCCATGGGCATCAATCTGGCCAAGCATAAGCGGCTGAGCTTCTGCATCTCCTCCTTCTTTGCCGGGGTAGGCGGCGGTATGTTCGCCATGTTCGCTAACCAGGCCCAGGCCAAGACCTTCACCACCGCCATGACCTATGAGATCCTGCTCATCGTGGTCATCGGCGGCATCGGTTCCATCTCCGGCTCCTGCATCGCCTCCTTCCTCTATGTGGCCTGCTCAGAGTGGTGGCTGCGGTTCCTGGACACCGAGACCTACTTGCCCGACGGCTCCAAGGTCCCCTTCCTGAGAAACGGCTTCCGTATGGTGGTCTTCTCCGTGGTCATCATGGTGGTGGTCCTGTTCTTCCGCCGGGGGCTGATGGGGGACAAGGAGCTGCCCGACCTCTTTAGAAAACGGAAAAAGAAGCTGGGGAAGGGGGGTGCGTCCCATGGCTGAGAATGTGCTTCGCTTAGAGAACATCACCATGCAGTTTGGCGGCGTGGTGGCGGTGAACGACCTCTCCTTGGAGGTGGACCGGGGCGAGATCGTGGCCCTGATCGGCCCCAACGGCGCGGGCAAGACCACCGCCTTCAACTGCGTCACCGGCGTCTACGAGCCCACCAACGGCCGGGTGAGTCTGCTGGGGGAGACCATTGTAGAGAACCATCCCCAGGGCAAGATGAAGAGCCAGTATTTGGGCCAGGACGCGGGCAAATTCACCCAGGTAGTCCGCCACACTCCCGACGTCATCACCCAAAAGGGCATCGCCCGGACCTTCCAGAATATCCGCCTTTTCGGCTCCCTCACCGTCTTTGAAAACGTACTCATCGCCAAGCACATGCGGGCCAAGCAGAACTTCCTCTCCGCCACCTTCCGCTTCAACAAGGCCGAGGAGAAGCGGATGTGCCAGGAGACCGAGGCGCTGCTGGCCGAGCAGGACCTCTACCAGTTCAAAGACGAGGTGGCGTCCTCTCTGCCCTATGGCCTCCAGCGCCGCTTGGAGATCGCCAGGGCCCTGGCCACCGAGCCCAAGCTCCTGCTGCTGGACGAGCCCGCCGCGGGCATGAATCCCCAGGAGACCCAGGAGCTGGCGGACTTCGTCCGCAAGATCCGCGCCGAGTACGGCCTGACCATCTTCATGATCGAACACCACATGGACATGGTCATGCAGATCTCCGACCGCATCTACGTGCTGGACTTTGGCAAGCTCATTGCCAAGGGCACGCCCAGCGAGGTCCAGAACAACCAACAGGTCATCGAGGCTTATTTGGGGGTGGCAGACGATGCTGAAAATTGACGGCCTTCGGGTCAACTACGGCGGCATTGAGGCCGTCAAGGACATTACCTTCCAGGTTCCCGAGCGCCAGATCGTGACCCTCATCGGCGCCAACGGCGCGGGCAAGTCCACGACCCTTCGCACCATTGCCGGCCTGGTCAAGCCTACGGGGGGGCGCATCCGCCTTCAGGCCGAGGACATCACCGGCATGGCGCCGGACAAGATCGTCTCCAAGGGCATCACCCTAGTGCCCGAGGGGCGGCACGTATTCCCCGACCTCACTGTGCTGGAAAACCTGAAGATCGGTGCGTATCTGCGTAAGGATAACCTGGAGGACGACCTCAACTGGGTCTACTCCCTCTTTCCCCGGCTCCAGGAGCGCTCCTGGCAGGCGGCGGGCACGCTGTCCGGCGGCGAGCAGCAGATGCTGGCCGTGGGCCGGGCCCTGATGTCCAGGCCCAAGCTGATGATGATGGACGAGCCCTCTCTGGGTCTGGCGCCGCTGGTGGTGAAGGACATCTTCTCCATCATCAAGCGCATCAACCAGCAGGGCGTGACCATCCTGCTCATCGAGCAAAACGCCAACATGGCCCTCCACATCGCCGACACCGCCTACGTTTTGGAGACCGGCCGTCTGACCCTCTCGGGCACCGGCAAGGAGCTTTTGAACAACGAGCAGGTGAAGAAGGCGTATCTGGGCTAAAATCAATATCACATAGGAAAAGGGACAGCCTCTCGGGCTGTCCCTTTTTGTGTGGGGAATGCTTTAGACGGGCTCAATCGGCGGGAACCACAGATCCATCCTGGAGGATCACCACGGCGTTTCCGTCGTCGTTCTCCCAGGAGAAGTGCACATCGTCGGGGGAGACCTCCTCGTCCGCGGGAGGCTCCGAGGTCTGGGGCAACAGCCAGGGCTCCATCAGCTGAGCCACCACAGTGGGGTCAGCCTTGGCCGGGTCCAGAGGCAGGGTGAACAGGGCGCCATCCTGGCCGGACTGGTAGGCGATGGCGCCGTCGGCGCCGAAGGAAAACAGCTCCGCGTGGGGCGGGATGTGGGTGCCGGGGTAGACGGCAAGATACACCGTGTGGTCGGCAAAGGGCTCTACGCTGTCGCACTCAAAGAGATAGTAGAGGGTGCCGTTCTGAGCAAAGGTGTGGGTGCCGCCGCCCAGGGTCCAGGCGTTGACCTGCCAGGGGGCGTAGCCCTCCACCACCGGGCTGACGGTGAGCTCGGGCACGTCGTCTTCAATGGGCGTGCCGTCGGTCCGGGCATAGGCCAGCACGGCGTAGGTCTTGGCGCGCTCCACCTGACCGGTCAGGTCCTCCACCTGATCCAGCGCCTGGCCGGGGAGCAGACCCATCAGGGTGACCTGATAGTCGCCCACGGTCTGGGTCTCGTTGATATTGACAGCGGCGTCCGTTTCAAAGGCGGCGGCCAGAGCCTGGTTCCCGGCCTCCTGGGCCACCTGGCTGGGGGAGAGGAAGAGAAGAGCGGCGGAGGCGGTGACGGCTAGGGCCACCACCAGCGCGGCGGCGATCAAAGCGGGCTTGAGAGAAATGTGTTTCACGGAAGCGGTCTCCTTTCGGCGGGTCTCCAGCAAAGAGAGAGTGCGCCGGGCAAAATCGGGGCGGAATTCCACGGCGTCCACCGCCCGGCGGTATTCTTCAGCGTTCATACAGCGTCCTCCTTTAAGAGCCGGCGCAGCCGCTCCCGGCCACGGGCCAGACGGGTGCCCACGGTGGGAGAGGGGAGCGCCAGCAGCTTGGCGATCTCCTTGATGGAGTAGCCCTCATAGTAGTAGAGATGGATCACAGCGCTGTACGTTGGGGGCAGGGAGCGTACGGCGGAAAGGAGATCCAGCCGTTCCTCAGCGGTGTCGCTTTGGGCAGTCAGGGCCTCGTCCAGCGGGGCGTCGTCACGCCGCCTCCGGCGCAGGTCGCTGGCCTGGTTCAGCGTGGCTCGGATGAGCCACGCCTTGGCGTGTTCCCCATCCCGGAAATGGGGCTGCCGGTCCAGCACCTTCAAAAAGACCTCCTGTACCGCGTCCTCCGCGTCAGCCGGGGCGGACAGCCGGGTGAGGGCGGCGCGCAGCAGCATAGGGGAGTAGACCTCCACCAGCTCGGTCAGCTCTGTTTGCGTCATGCCCTCAACTCCTTTCACCCTCAACACGTTTGAGACCGGGAAAATTTTTCACAAGGCCAAAAAAACGGACGGCCCCGGTCAGGGAGCCGTCCGTTGGCAAGACCGCTTACAGGGCCTGGCAGATCAGATCGCCCATCTTCTCCGTGCCAATGGGAGCGACTCCCGGCTCGGCGATGTCAGGGGTGCGCCAGCCCGCGTCCAGCACCGCGTCTACCGCCCGCTCCACCGCGTCGGCCTCCTTGGCCAGGTGGAAGGAATAGCGCAGCATCATGGCTGCCGAGAGAATGGTGGCAATGGGGTTGGCCTTGTCCTGCCCGGCGATATCCGGGGCGGAGCCGTGAATGGGCTCGTAGAGAGCGGGGGCGCTGTCACCCATGGAGGCCGAGGGCAGCAGCCCGATGGAGCCAGTGACCATGCTGGCCTCGTCGGAGAGGATGTCGCCGAACATATTCTCGGTGACGATCACGTCGAACTGGCCGGGGTCCCGGACGATCTGCATGGCGCAGTTGTCCACCAGCACGTCCTCGTATTCCACATCGGCGTATTCCTCCGCCAGACGGTGCATCACGCCGCGCCACAGCCGGGAGGTCTCCAGCACGTTGGCCTTGTCCACGCTGGACACCTTCTTGCGGCGCATCCGGGCCAGCTCAAAGGCCCTGCGGCCAATGCGCTCGATCTCCAGCTCGGAGTAAGCCATCAGGTCGGTAGCCTCCAGGCCCTTATCCGGGGTCTGGTACTTGTCCCGCTTGCCAAAGTACACCCCGCCGGTGAGCTCCCGGACCATCATCAGATCGATGCCCTTCTCCGCCGTCTCCTTTTTCAGTGGGCAGGCGTCCTTCAAAGCCGGGCGCAGCATGGCCGGGCGCAGATTGGCGTAGAGCCCCAGGTCCTTGCGAATGGCAAGCAGGGCGGTCTCGGGCCGCTGCTGGGCGGGTTTATCGGATCCCCACTTGGGCCCGCCCACAGCGCCCAGCAAAACGGCGTCGCAGGCCTTGCACATCGAAGCCGTCCCTTCGGGATAGCTGACCCCCACCGCGTCGGTGGCGCAGCCGCCCATGAGCACGTCTACATAGGAAAAGCGGTGCCCGAATTTCTCTCCCACGGCGTTCAAGACCTTCACGGCCTGCTTGACGATGTCGGGGCCAATGCCGTCGCCGCCGATGAGGGCGATCTTATATTCCATCACAAAACACTCCTTTACTTCTTGGGCTTTTTGGGCTTGGGGGCGGGCAGGGCGTCATAGAGGACGGGGAAGAGGGCGGCCAGAAATTCCCGGTCGTCCACATCATCCACCGCCAGCATTTCCTTAGCTCCCTCGTAGGGGATCTCAAAGCGGGGGCTTTTCGTCATGGCCACGGCGGCCTCCACCGGCTTGACCAGCAGCCGCTCGTCATAGACCCCGCCGATGACCTTATCGTTAAAATAGAGCACATATTCTCCCATCATGGCCCGGCAGCGGGTGCCCTCGGGGGACTGCTCCAGGATGAAGTCCATGTATTCCTTGCTGGTTGACATAATTCCGTTCCTCCTTATCGGGCCATGCCACGGGCCTTGAGGGAGGCCAGCAGCCCGCCGCTTTGGATGATGCCCTCGATAAACTCCGGGAAGGGCGCGGCCTGGAAGGTCTTTTGCTGGGTCACATCCTCGATGACCCCCGTCTGAAAGTCCACCTTCACCTCATCCCCGGGCTGGATGACCTGGGCGGCGTCGGGACACTCCAGAATGGGCAGGCCGATGTTGATGGCGTTTCGGTAGAAGATGCGGGCAAAGCTCTTGGCGATGACGCAACGAACGCCGCTGGCCTTGATGGAAAGGGGCGCGTGCTCCCGGCTGGAGCCGCAACCAAAGTTGGCCCCGCCCACCATGATGTCGCCTTGCTCTACCGTCTTGGCGAAGTCGGCGTCGATGTCCTCCATACAGTGGGAGGCCAGGGCCTTGGGGTCGGGGTCGTTGAGGTGCCGGGCGGGGATGATCACGTCGGTGTCCACATTGTCGCCGTACTTGTAAATTTTCATGGCAGCTGTCCCTCCTCACATAGTCCGCGGGTCGGCAATGACGCCCGCGATGGCGCTGGCCGCCGCCACGGCGGGGCTGGCCAGGATGACCTCAGAGCTGGTGTCGCCCATGCGGCCCACGAAGTTGCGGTTGGTGGTGGAAACGCACCGCTCGCCCGGAGCCAGCACGCCCATGTGCCCGCCCAGGCAGGGTCCGCAGGTGGGGGTGGAAAAGGCGCAGCCTGCGTCCAGGAAAATGTCGGCCAGGCCCTCGGCCAGGCACTGCTTCACGATCTCCTGAGTGGCGGGGATGACGATGCAGCGCACGCCGCCAGCGACCTTTTTGCCCTTCAAAATGGCAGCCGCCTCCCGGAGGTCCTTGATGCGCCCGTTAGTGCAGGAGCCGATGACCACCTGCTGGATGGGTGTACCCGCTACCTCAGACACCGTTTTGGTATTGGAAGGTAAGTGGGGCAGGGCCACCGTGGGCTCCAGCTGGGAGAGGTCGATGGCCACCGTGCGGACATACTCCGCGTCGGCGTCGGGGGTAAAGGCGGTCCAGGTCCGGTCCGTCCGGCCCTTGAGGTAGGCGATGGTCTTGTCGTCCACCGGGAAGATGCCGTTCTTGCCGCCGGCTTCGATAGCCATGTTGCAGATGGTGAAGCGGTCGTCCATCTCCAGCGCCGCCACGCCGTCGCCCACGAACTCCAGGGATTGATACAAAGCGCCGTCCACGCCGATCATGCCGATCAGGTGCAAGACTAAGTCCTTGCCCGAGACGTGCTTGGGCAGGGTCCCGGTCAGCTCCACCCGGATGGCGGCGGGCACCTTGAACCAGGCTTTCCCCGTGGCCATGCCCGCGGCCATATCGGTGGAGCCCACGCCGGTGGAGAAGGCCCCCAGCGCGCCGTAAGTACAGGTGTGGGAGTCGGCGCCGATGATCACGTCGCCGGGGATAGCCAGGCCCTTCTCCGGGATCAGCGCGTGTTCCACACCCACCTGGCCCACATCGTAGAAGTGAGTGATGCTGTGCGCCTTGGCGAAGTCCCTGGCCTGGGCGCAGAGCTTGGCGGACTTGATGTCTTTGCAGGGGGTGGAGTGGTCCAGGACGATGGCGATCTTATCCTTGTCGAAGACCTCCGTCAGCCCCGCCTTTTCAAACTCGGTAATGGCAACGGGCGCTGTGATGTCGTTGCCCAGCACCAGCGAGAGATCGCCCTCGATGAGCTGCCCGGCCTGGACGCTCTCCAGTCCCGCCGCCCTGGCGAGGATCTTCTGGGTCATAGTCATACCCATAAAACGTGCCCTCCTTTTAGCTTGTTGGCTCTAGTATGGCAGAGCCCTTGCCAAAAGAATGTAACATATGATACAATACAAAAAAGGAAGTGATAAAATGTCTCTTTGGCAGCCCCTGGCTCAGGGGAAAACGCCTCGGGTCTACGCCCCGGGCCAGCTTATCTATTTGCAGGGGGCGGAGCCCACGGAATTTTACTACCTGGTCTCGGGCACGGCCCGGAGCTTTTTGACCTCCCCCGAGGGAGAGGAGCGGGTGCTGACCCTCCACCGGGGCGGCAGTTTGATGGGAGAGGCCTCCTTTTTCGACGGCTGCCTGCGGGTGTCCTCCGCCGCGGCGGTGAGCGAGTGCCGGGCGGTGGCGGTGACCTGGCAGGATCTGGAGCGGGTACTGGAGCAAAGCCCCGGCCTTGCCGTCCCCATGCTCCGCCACCTGGCCGCCACCGTGGGCCAGCTCTCCCGCCAGGTCAACGACCTCTCCTTCCAAAGCGCCGAGACCCGCCTGGCCGCCCAGCTGCTCCGGGAGATGGACGGCGAGGGAAGGGTGGCCGTCACCCAGGAGGAGCTTGGCTTCCAGATCGGCGTCACCCGTGTCACCGTGGCCCGCATCCTGCGCAAATGGTCCCGGCGGGGTTGGATAGAGACGCTCTATGGCGGAGTCAAGGTATGTGACCACGCCGCGCTGCGGGAGCTGCTTTTGGAGGAATGATCCCGCTGCCTTTACACAGCGCATAAAGTGGCAAGCATGGCACAAACTACCCCTTGAAACATTTGGAAAGGGGAGAGGCTATGTTTGCCGATCTTTGGGCGCGGCTCAGCGACGTGAGCGTCTTTACCGACAGCTTGCGCGCGTGGGTTTCCAACCTGTCCATCAACTCGGTCATCATCTTTATCATGATGATCTTCATGATCGTGGGGGCCATCGATAAGCTCCGGGGCAACAAGCTGGGTTACGGCCAGGAGTTTGACGAGGGCTTCCGGGCCATGGGTCCGCTGGCCATCGCCATGGCGGGGGTGGTGGCCGCCGCGCCGGTGCTGGCCGCGCTGCTGGAGCCCATCATCGTGCCCCTCTACCGTCTGCTGGGGGCCGACGGCGGGATGTTCGCCGGGACGCTGCTGGCTTGCGACATGGGCGGCTACCCTCTGGCCCAGCAGCTCTCGGAGACCGAGGCCGCCGCCAACTTCTCCGGCCTCATCCTGGGCACCATGATGGGCGCCACGCTGGTGTTCACCATCCCCGTGGCCCTTTCCATCATCGACCCCAAGGACCGCCCCTATTTAGGCGCGGGCACCCTGGCGGGTCTTATCACGGTCCCCCTTGGATGTATCGCCGGCGGCCTTGCCATGGCCATGACGCCCTACCCTATGGACATCCTGGCGATCCTCCGTAACCTCATTCCTGTCATCCTCATTGCCGGGCTCATCGTGCTGGGGCTTTGGTTCGCTCCGGCCAAGATGATCTCGGGCTTCAGCAAATTCGGCGCGGGGGTGACGGCGGTCATCACCGTCTTTACCGCCATCGCCGTCTTCCAGTACCAGACGGGCATCCACTTCCCTCTCTTCAACCTCATGGTGGAGGCCGAGGGGCCGGACGACCTGGTGCCTCTGGAGGAGGGCCTTCTGGTCTGCGGCCAGATCGCCGTGGTCCTCATCGGGGCCTTCCCCATGGTCAAGTGGATCACCCGCACCTTTGGCAAGGCCCTGGGCCGGGCAGGCCGCGCCCTGGGCATGAACGACAAGGGCTCGGCGGGACTGGTGGCGACCCTGGCCAACAACATCGCCATGTTCAACCTCTTCGGCGAGATGAACGAGAAAGGCAAGCTCTTAAATGTGGCCTTCGCCGTCTCCGCCTCCTTTGTCTTCGGTGACCACCTGGGCTTCACCGCCGGAGTCGAGTCAGACATGATCTTCCCCATGATCCTGGGCAAGCTGGTGGCGGGTGTGACGGCGCTGGTGCTGTGCGCGTGGCTGTCACCCAAACTGCTGGAAAAGCTCCATCAGAGCAAGGGAGGCGTGTAAGCTATGACATGGACAGAAGAGACCCTGCGGCCCATCGTCGAGCAGGTCCTGCGTCAGCTGACTCAGAGCGGAGGGACCTTTGGCAAGGAGACCGACCCCTCTGGGGTGCTGCTGGTCCACACCGATACCGTGCGCTGCGAGAGCTTTGAGGGCCGAAGCGACGTCCGGGTCAAGGATGTGACCACCCTCCAGGAAGCCCCCCACATGGCCGCCGGGGTCATGGAGGTGGAGGGGACCCAGTTCCCCTGGACGCTCAGCTACGACGAATATGACATCGTCCTCAGCGGCACCCTGGAGATCAAAGTAGGGGAGAGGACCTACACCGGCCACCCCGGCGACATCTTCTATATCCCCAAGGGCAGCTCCATCTCCTTCTGCTCCCCCGACAAGGCCCGCTACGTCTACGTCACCTACCCTGCCGACTGGCAAAATGGTTAAAAAGGCCCGCCTGGAAGGCTTGTCCTCCAGGCGGGCCTTTTTGTAAAAAGCAGTCAAGATCACTCGCCCGGCTGCCAGCCGGGGAGGCAGGCGAAGGGCAGCTCCCGGTGGAGCCCCTCCCGGCACTGCTGGCGCAGGGAGATGATCTGGTCGCCGGCCAGCAGCAGATGGTCGCCCAGGGTCTTCCCGGCGCTGAATAGCGCCTGGGCCACGATGGCGGTGGCCACCAGGTCGTTTTTGGAGAAGACAGGGGAGCCGTCGGGGTGATTGTGGGCCAGAACGACGCTCTTGGCCCCGTGGGTCAGGGACAGGCGAAGGATGCGAGGCACTGAGCAGGATACCTCCATGGCGCTGCCCTGGGCCACCTGGGCCGCCGTGCGCAGCGACAAGTCCTCGCCCAGACAGAACGCGCACACCCGCTCTACCCGGCGGTCCTGGAAATGGGGCAGCACAAAGGCCGCCAGATCCTCCGGCTCCCATAGCCGGACGATGGGCGAGCGGGCGCCTTGGCCCTGGCCGGTGTAGCGCTCCACCAGGGCCGGGAGCAACAGCAAAAACGCCGCGGCGTTCTCGCTCAGCTCCGGCGTATGCAGAAGGGTCTGGGCCGGCAGGGCCAGTACCTGGCGCAAGCTCCCGTGGGCGTCCAGCAGTCCACGGGCCAGGTCCCGGGCCTGGGTCACATCCAGTCCAGCCAGGTGGATGAGATGGGCCAGCAGCTGCGGGTCGTTCATCTCGGCCACTGCCGGGGCGCTTTTTCGCTTGGGTCCGCCCATGGCGTCAGTTGAGGAAATCCTTCAGCTTCTTGCTCCGGCTGGGGTGACGCAGCTTACGCAGTGCCTTGGCCTCGATCTGGCGGATACGCTCCCGGGTGACGTTGAACTCTCGGCCTACCTCCTCCAGCGTGCGGGCCCGGCCATCCTCGATGCCAAAGCGCAGTCGCAGGACCTTTTCCTCCCGCTTGGTGAGGGTGCCAAGCACCTCCACCAGCTGCTCCTTCAAAAGAGTGTAGCTGGCCGCCTCGCTGGGCTCGGAGGCGTCCTCGTCGGGGATGAAGTCGCCCAGGTGGCTGTCCTCCTCCTCGCCGATGGGGGTCTCCAGGCTCACAGGCTCCTGGGCGATCTTCAGGATCTCCCGGACCTTGTCTACGGGCATGTTCATCTCCGCGGCGATCTCCTCAGGCGTGGGGTCGTGGCCCAGCTCCTGGAGCAGCTGCCGGGAGACCCGGATGACCTTGTTGATGGTCTCCACCATGTGGACCGGGATGCGGATGGTCCGGGCCTGGTCTGCAATGGCCCGGGTAATGGCCTGACGGATCCACCAGGTGGCATAGGTGGAGAACTTATAGCCCTTGGTGTAGTCAAACTTCTCTACGGCCTTAATGAGGCCCAGATTGCCCTCCTGGATCAGGTCCAAAAAGTGCATGCCCCGGCCCACATACCGCTTGGCGATGGACACCACCAGCCGCAGGTTGGCCTCGGCCAGCCGCTGCTTGGCCTCTTCGCCCTGACCAATGAGCTTTTGAAGCTCCGCCTCGGTCTCGGCGTCCAGCTCCTGGCCCGATCCCTTCAGCTCCTCCAGCTGCTGGGCCGCCATGGCGCCCTCGCCCATGGCCTGGGCCAAGGCCACCTCCTCGTCGGAGGACAGTAGATTCACCTTGCCGATCTCCTTGAGGTACATCCGCACCGGGTCGTCGATGCTGAAGGAGTCGCTGAGGGCGTTGGGGTCTACGATCTCATTTTCCGGCAGCTCCTCCAGTTCCTCTGGCGAGGGCTGGGCGTCCTCGCCCAGCTCGTCCAGACCCTCCAGACCGGTGAGGTTGTCTAGATCGGCAAAGTCGTCCCCGGTGGTGTCGATGCCCATGGACTCGAAAATGTCGTAGAGCTTGTCCAGCTGGTCGCCCTCCAGGTCCACATCCTCCAGAGCGTCCATCAGCTCCGTGGCCGACAGCTTGCCCTTTTTCTTGCCCCGCTCGATGAGCTCGGCCAGCTTTTCCGCGCCGGGCACGCCGTCCAGAGCCTTCAGGATGTCCTGCTTGGAGAGTTCGGGCTGCTCGGCGTCGTTGGACGTGGGCTCTTCGGGCAGGGGAGTGACCTTCACTTTTTTTGCGCTCATTTCATATCCTCCATCTTTTGTTTCTGTTTTAGTTTCTGCTGTAAGGCCAGGAGCTCGGATTCCTTGGATAACTCCGGACCGGACGACTTGCGGTTTTCCAATATGATCTCTATGTAGTCCGCCATGGCCCGTTGGCCTGTGGCCAGCGACACCGGAGACTGCAGGATCTGGGCCAGGTGGTCGGCCTCCACGCCGGTGAGCTGACCGTCAAAGGCGGCGGGAGAGTAAGGCGGATCGTGCTCCAGCAAAAGCCCGTAGATCTTGCCCAGCAGGGGAGAGGAAAAATCCTCCGGCCTCAGCTGCGCGCACAGACTAAGCAGCGTGTGGTCCAAAAAGAGGAGCCGCAACACCCCTTCCTCCGCCTTGGCCGAGCGGGGATCATCATATCGGAGCTCCCTGGCCTTGGGCTGAAGGTTGGACACAGGCGTCAGCGCGGTGCGCTCCTCCTTGCGGCGGGACTGCCGGGACTTTCGCCGGCGCAGCTCGTCTACCTCATGCAAAACGGCCTCCTTGGACACCTCTGCCCGCTGGGCCGCGCGGACGGCGTAGATCTCCCGCTCTACGGGACTGCCGAGCGCCGCCAGCACGGGAATGGCGGCCTTGAGGTAGGCCACTCGCCCTTCGTCGGTGGACACATCATGCTCCTTGGCTACCGCCTCCAGCTGGTAGGCCGTCTGGTCCTCGCTGCCTGAGAGTAGCCGCTCAAAGGCGGCGGGACCTTGGAGCTTGATGAAGTCGTCGGGGTCTTGCTTGACCAGCTGCCCGTCGTCTGTTTTGCGCCGGGGCAGCTGAAGGACCCGGACGGAGAAGTCCGTATCCCGGAGCACCGCCATGGCCCGTTGGGTAGCCTCTACCCCGGCGGCGTCGTTATCGTAGCAAAGCACCAGCTCCTTGGTGTAGCGTCCGATGAGCCGGGCGTGGTCCTGGGTCAGGGCCGTGCCCATGGTGGCCACGGCGTTGTCAAAGCCCGCCTGGTGCAGGGTGATCACGTCCAGGTTGCCCTCCACCAGCAGCAAAAAGCCCCGCTTGGTCATCTTGGCAAAGTTGATGCCGTAGAGAATGCCCCGCTTTTTGAATAACGCGGTCTCCGGAGTATTGAGGTACTTGGGCGTGGAGTCGTCCATGACACGGCTGGTAAAGCCCAAAACGTCGCCGCTGGCGTCGATGACGGGCAGCATCAGGCGGTTTCGGAACTTATCGTAGACGCCGCCGTTCTTGCCGGCCACCACCAACCCCGCCTCCAGCAGCTCGCCCTTTTCGTAACCCTGCTGGGCCATAGCCTTGATGAGACTATCCCAGCTGTCCGGCGCCGCGCCCAGGCCAAAGCGCTTGATATAGCTTGGCGTGAGCCGCCGCTTTTCCTGGGCGTAGCGGAGCATGGGCTCGCCTAGAGGGGTCTTCAGCGTATCGTGGTAAAACCGGGCCGCGGCGCGGTTGAGCTCCAGCAGCCGCTTGCGGTGGGCTCTGCGGGCCTGGGAGGCCTGGTCCTCCTCGGGCATCTCCAGCCCGGCCCGGGCGGCCAGCTTCCGCACCGCCTCGGGGAAGGAGAGATTTTCAATCTCCATCACGAACCGCACCACGCCGCCGCCCTTGCCGCAGCCAAAGCAGTGGAAGATGTGCTTGTCGGGGGAGACGGAAAAGGAGGGGGTCTTTTCCGAATGGAAGGGGCACAGCCCCCACAGATTGCCGCCCTTGGCGGTCAGCGGGACGTAGTCGGCCACCACCTCCTCAATGGGGCACCGTGCTGTCAGATCGTCCAAAAAGGATTGGGGAATGGCCAACTTCGTCACCTCCTCTAAGTATAGCCTGGTTTTGGGCCGTTTTAGACGTAGGGGCTGTCACGCTCGGGTTGGGCGCGCTTTCGCCGGTTCTTTCGCCGCCCTTGGCAAAATGCCGTTGGCCTGCGGCCAACCTGTTTTTGCCCTGCGGGCGCCTCCAAGCCCGGCGGCGCGCCTACCCTCGCGCTTCTATTTAACCGTCCAGGCTTTCGGGATGAACGCCTCGGCGTATTGGTCCACGGCAAATTTATCTGTCATCCCCGCGATGTAGTCGCACACGGCCCGCTCCGGACCCTCGGCCTGGGCGATGGCGTAGTAGTCGCCGGGCAGCTTGTCCAGGTGGTCCATATAGTAGCCAAACAGCTGCTCCAGCATCCCCTGGGCCCGGACCTCCTCGCCCTTGGCCACGGGGTTTCGATAGACCGCCTCGAACATAAACTCCCGCAGCGCGTCCAGGGCTTTTTTGCGCGCGGGACTGAGGCGGACGTTCTGGCCGTCGGCGCTTTGGGTAATGGCGTCGCAGGTCAGGGTGTTGATGCGCTCGCCGTGGGAAAAGCCCAACTCCTGCTGAAGCTCTAGGGGGATGTCCATGGGGAAGATGATGCCGCCGCGGATGGCGTCGTCGATGTCGTGGTTGATGTAGGCGATGTGGTCGGCAAGGCGCACGCACTGGCCCTCCAGGGTGGCGGCCAGCGGGTCCACCGTATGGCGGAGGATGCCGTCCCGGACCTCCCAGCAGAGGTTCAGTCCCTCGCCGCCGTTTTCCAGCCGCTCCACCACCCGCAGGGACTGCTCGTAGTGACGAAAGCCGCCGGGCATGATCTGGTTCAAAAGCCGCTCTCCGGCGTGGCCAAAGGGGGTGTGGCCCAGATCGTGGCCCATGGCGACAGCCTCGGTCAAATCCTCGTTGAGCCGCAAACCACGGGCTATGGTCCGGGCGATGCGAGTGACCTCCAGGGTGTGGGTCATGCGGGTGCGGTAGTGGTCCCCCTCAGGCTGTAAGAAGACCTGGGTCTTGTGCTTGAGCCGACGAAAGGCCTTGCAGTGGACGATGCGGTCCACATCCCGCTGAAAGCAGGTCCGCACCGAGCAGGGCTCGATAGCCCGCTCCCGGCCCCGGCTCTGGGTAGATAGACAGGCCCAGGGCGCCAAAATATCCCGCTCCTGTGTCTCCCACTGTTCCCGGACGTTCATGCCGACACCGCCTTTCCTTCATAAAAAATCGCGAACAAAACCTATATACGCCGTCGCCGGGCCAAAATCCTCTTTTGCCCCAAAATTTTTGCGGAAAATATCTTTCAGAGGACCTTTGTAAAAAATCTTGCAACACAAATCGAAGCACAGAGGATCTTAGCAAAAATGGCTCCGGCCTTTAAGCCGGAGCCATAATTTCCTCCAAGATGTCCGGGACCAGGGCCCCGGCGGTCAATTCTTTGACAAGTCCGGAAAAGTTCTCCGCCTGGGCCACGGGGAAGCGGGCGGTCAGGCGTGCGGCGTCGGTGTACTGGATGTCCTCCACCACGCCATCACACTGGGCGCACAACAGCTTGACCTGCTCCAGCAGGGGATAGGGGCAGTCAAGCCCCAGCCGCAGCCAGGGGGCCATCTGGCCGATCCCCGCCGCCTCCAGCGCGTCCTTGGCGGCCTGGGTGTAGGCCCGCACCAGCCCGCCCGCGCCCAGCAACACGCCGCCGAAATACCGGGTCACCACACAACAGAGGTTTGTGACCCCCGCCTTTTGGAACACCGCCAGCATGGGGACCCCCGCCGTGCCCTGGGGCTCGCCGTCGTCGCTATAGCGTTCCACGCCGCCCTGGAGCCGGTAGCACCAGCAGTTGTGCCGGGCGTCCCGGTGCTGCTTTTTGACTGCCTCGATATGGGCCCGGGCCGCCTCCTCGCTGTCCACAGGCAGGATGTGCCCAATGAACCGGGACCGCTTTTCCACATATTCCGCCTGGGCTTCCCGGAGAGGGACCAAGTATCCGCTCATACCTTCACTCCTCCCAGGGCTCTTTGGGCGGCGGGGTCCAGCCCTCTGTGATATAGTCCCTGATCTGTCCCAGAGTCTTGGGGGGGCACACGGCGGTGACCTGGATGCTCTCGCCGTACTCCACCTGCTCCACCTTGGCCTCCCGGTAGAGCTGGTCCAGCACGCCGCCCTGGTCGTAGGGCAGGGCGATGACCACGCGCCGCTTGCCCATGTCCAGCCGCCGGACCATTTCGGCGCGGAGCTTGTCCAGCCCCTGGCCGGTCCGGGCGGAGACCCAGACCTTGTCCTCGCCGTGGGGTAAAATGTCCTCGGGGCAGAGGTCGCACTTATTAAAGACCTCCAGCCGGGGGGTCTCCCAGGCGCCCAGAGAGCGGATCAGCCCCTCCACCACCTCATGCTGTTCCCGCCACAGGGGGTTAGAGGCGTCGATGACGTGGATGAGAAGGTCCGCGAAGGTCAGCTCTTCCAGCGTGGCCTTGAAGGCGGCCACCAGATGGGTGGGCAGCTTGCGGATAAAGCCCACGGTGTCGGACAGCAGTGCGGTGCAGGTGTCGGACAGCTCCAGGGTCCGGGTGGTGGTGTCCAACGTGTCAAAAAGCCGGTCGTTGGCGGGGATGTCCGAGCCGGTGAGGGCGTTCAAAAGGGTGGACTTGCCGGCGTTTGTATAGCCCACCAGCGCCACCACCGGGACCTCGTTCTTCTCCCGGCGCTCGCGCTGGGTGGAGCGGACCCGGCGCACATCCTCCAACTCCTCTTTGAGCTTGGAGATCTTGCGGCGAATGTGCCGCCGGTCAGTCTCCAGCTGGGTCTCGCCGGGGCCCCGGGTGCCGATGGCGCCCTCCTGCCGCTCCAGGTGGGTCCACATGCCTGTCAGCCGGGGGAGAAGATACTGATATTGGGCCAGCTCCACCTGGAGCCGGCCCTCCTTGGTCTGAGCCCGCTGGGCGAAGATGTCCAGGATCAGGGCCTCCCGGTCCAGCACCTGGACCTTCAGCTCCTGGTTCAGCACCCGCAGCTGGGAGGGGGAGAGGGAGTTGTCAAAGACCACCAACTCGGCCTCCATAGCCGCCGCCAGGTCCCGGACCTCCTCCAGCTTGCCCTCGCCGATGAAGGTGCGCGGGTCTGGAGCGTCCTTGCTCTGCAGCACCGTGCCCACGCATGTCCCGCCGGCGGTCTCCAAGAGGGCCGCCAGCTCTGCCAGGGTATCCTCGTCGGCGTTGTCCTCTTTGTCCAGCGCCCGGGCGTTCAGCCCTACCAAGATACCCTTTTGCACTTTTTTCTCTTCGGTAACATTCATTTAAGCCTGGTAAACCTCCAAAATTTCGCCGATATACATCCGGTGATAGTCCTTGCCCGGATAGTTCTTGCCGTCGATGTCCCCGTCCAGGAAGTGGCTGGGCTCGATGTCGTCAAAGTAGAGCTTTTTGCACACCATCACCAGCTCGGCCTCCTGGAAATAGGGGGCGTCCCCCGGGCCGTAGGCCAGGGTAAAGCCGCATTCCTTGACTTTGTCCACGTCCCGGCCTGACTTGCTGCCGCAGAGCTTCAGAGCCTCCCGGTATTCCTCTCCGAAAAAGGCCAGGGTGAAGGTGTCGCTCTTTTCCATAAATTCATAGGTATACCGCTGAGGCCGGACGTAGACGGTGGCCACGTTCTTGCCCCACAGAACCCCCATGCCGCCCCAGCTGACCGTCATGGTGTTGCAGCCGCTCTTGTCCCCGGCGGTGAGCAGCATCCACTGCGTGCCGATGGCGGAGAACACGTTCTGCTGAACGTCCTTGATGTCGATGGTCTTCATATCAAACGCCTCCCAAGCAGGATAGGTTTATTGTATGCCCATTGATTGAAAAAAGCCCGCACTTTGAAAAGTGCGGGCTTTTTCATGTGACAGCTTACTTCTGGTCCAGACCGAACTTCTTATTGAAGCGGCTGACCCGTCCGCCGGTGTCCACGACCTTCTGCTTGCCGGTATAGAAGGGATGGCACTTGGAGCAGACTTCCACGCGGATGTCCTTCTTGGTGGAGCCGGTGGAGATCACATTCCCGCAGGCGCACCGGATGGTGGTCTGTTCATAATCGGGATGGATACCTTCCTTCATGGTAGTTCACCTCTTTTTCACAGTCTGCGTATGTTATTTGGCATACGCACCGTGTATAGTATCACGTTTCAAGAGAAATTGCAAGTGTTTTTTATTGACCTTCCGGCGCGGGGGAGACCAGCGGCGGTGTGGCTTCCCGTTTGGCGGCAAGGTAGCCCTCCCGGAAATAGTGCCTGGCTTCAAACTCTGTCTCCATAGAAAGCGCATTGGTATAATCGTTCAGCGGCGCGAGGAGGGCGGGGCCGAGAGCGTCAACCAACAGGTCGAACAGGCGCAGCCGCTCGTCGTTGACGGCGCGGTACATTCCGTCCAGGACCATGGGACCCTCCTCAAATCTGGGCGCTTGCACATAGAGCTTTTCTATTCGGCGCTCCATAAAAAAACACCTCGCTTGTCTCATTTTTACAACCGATTTTATCACAGCCTGACGATAAAATCAAGAGAAAGTGCAAAAAGTGAGACGGAGGTGGTGCGACGTGCCAAAGCCGAGAGGGCCCATGGGCGAGAAAAATCTAGTTGGAGAGCGGCTAAAAGCGTTGCGCGTCAAAGAGGGGCTGTCCCAGCGGGACCTGGCCCATCAGCTCCAGTTGATCGGGATGGACATGGACAAAAATGTGATCACCCGCATTGAGACAAACAAGAGATACGTCACGGATCTGGAGCTTCGCGCGCTGGCACAGATCTTTCAGGTGTCCTACGCATACCTGCTCGACGGCGAGGAATAAACAAACGGGACGGCCCCGCGGGACCGTCCCGTTTTGTTTCTTTTCAATCCGCCAGCGGGGTGTGGTCGCAGATCTCGCGGATCTTGGCCTGGAGGGCCTTCAAATCTAAAAAGGTGTCCGGCTTTTTGCGGGGGTCCCGGAGGAGGGCGGCGGGGTGGAACAGGGCCATCATCTGGACCCCGCTCTTTTCAAACCACTTGCCGTGCTCCTGGGTGATCTTGAAATCCTCTTTGATGACCCGCATGGCGGCGATGCGGCCCAGGCAGACGATGATCTTGGGCTTCAGGAGAGCGACCTGGTTGCGCAAATACCCGATGCAGGCGTCCTCCTCGGTGTTCAGCGGGTCCCGGTTGTGGGGCGGGCGGCACTTGACGATATTGGCGATGTAGACGTCCTGCCGCTTCAGGCCAATGGCCCCCATCATGTCGTCTAGCAGCTGGCCGCCCCGGCCCACGAAGGGCTCGCCCTGCAGGTCCTCGTTCTCTCCGGGGCCTTCGCCGATGAAGAGTACCTCGGCGGTGCGGGAGCCCACCCCGAAGACCACGTTGGTCCGGGTCTCCCACAGCGAGCAGTTTTTGCAGTTCTTGCAGGTCTGTTCCAGGGTATCCCAATCCAGCATCGTATTCGACCTCCTTTGCGTCCTGCACATAGTATACAAAATTCCCAGGCAAAAGGGAAGGGGCTTTGGAAAAAGTTTTTGTTGACAATTTTGCAAGACGGTGTTATCCTACTTGCATATTAAAGCCAGCGGCGATGAAAAAGACCGCCTGCCACGGCAGCCGACAGGGAAGCTGGGTCACCGATTGAAAGCCCGGCGCGGCAAGACGGCAAGGCGCAACGCTTTGGAGCCGGCGATTCGAAGGATCACTCCGGAGGGTCGCCCGCATGCCCTGCGTTACAGGGGCCGTAGAGTGGGCGGGGGATACTCTGCCAACTTGGGTGGTACCGCGGAGAAATTCGCCCCAAGCCGAAGTCATTCGGCTTGGGGCGTTTTTTATTTTTATTTTTTCGTGAAGGAGTTGAGGAACATGACTACCGTGACAGGAAAGTTTCTAAGAGAGGACTTGCAGATCAATGAGCTGCCCGACCATGTGGGCCGGGCGGTGGAGCTGCGGGGCGCGGTCCACGCCCTGCGGGACCTGGGCGGGGTGGTCTTCCTCACCCTGCGCAAGGGCGACGGCGTGCTCCAGTGTGTGTGCGCCCCCGCCGCGGTGCCCCAGGGGCTGTGCCAGGAGGCCACGGTAAAGCTGACGGGGACACTGCGAGAAGAGCCCAGGGCTCCCCGTGGCCTGGAGCTGGCGGTGGAGCGGGCGGAGATCTTGTCCCTGCCCTTTGAAGCCATGCCGGTGCCCATTGCCAAGGACAAGCTGAATTTGAAGCTGGACACCGAGCTGGCTCTGCGGCCGGTGACGGTGCGCAACCTCCGCCAGCGCGCGGTCTTCCGTATCCAGGCCGCCATTTGCGGGGCCTTCCGGGAATATCTGGACAGCCAGAACTTTACCGAGATCCACACCCCGAAGATCGTCTCCGCCGGGGCCGAGGGCGGCTCCAACATCTTCCGGCTGAGCTACTTTGGCCGCAAGGCCTTTCTGGCCCAGTCCCCCCAGTTTTACAAGCAGACTATGGTGGGCTCTCTGGAGCGGGTCTACGAGGTGGCCCCGGTGTTCCGGGCGGAGAAGCACGCCACCACCCGGCACCTGAACGAATATACCTCCCTGGACTGCGAGCTGGGCTATATCGACAGCTTTTATGATCTGCTGGAGCTGGAGGCGGGCTTTTTGAAGCACTGCATGGCGGTGCTGGCCGAGCGCTGCGGTAGGGAACTTCGGTATCTGGGCGTGGAGATGCCCCAGGTGGAGGCCATCCCCGCCGTGCCCTTCGAAGAGGCCAAGCGCCTGGCCTCGGAGACCTATGGCCGACCCATCCGGGACCCCTTTGACCTGGAGCCGGAGGAAGAGCACCTGATCGGCCGGTACTGGAAGGAGAAGACGGGCAGCGACTTTGTCTTCGTCACCCACTACCCCAGCAAAAAGCGGCCCTTCTACGCCATGGACGACCCCGCCGATCCCCGTTATACCCTGTCCTTCGACCTGCTGTTCCGAGGCGTGGAGATCACCACCGGCGGCCAGCGCATCCACGACTACCAAGCCCAGGTGGACAAGATGGTCAAGCGGGGGATGGACCCCGCTGAGTTTGAGGATTTCCTGATGATCCACAAGCACGGCATGCCGCCTCACGGCGGCATGGGCATTGGCCTGGAGCGGCTGACCATGCAGCTGTGCGGCCTGGACAACGTGCGCCATGCCTGCCTGTTCCCCAGAGATATCCACCGCCTGACGCCTTAAAGGAGGAAACCATATGAAGATCACAGAAGAAATGGTGGACTATGTGTCCACGCTGTCCCGGCTGAAGCTGGAGCCGGAGGAGCGCTCGGCCATGACGGCGGAGCTGGAGCAGATCGTCAGCTATATGGACATTCTGGAGCAGGTGGACACCCAGGGCGTGGAGCCCATGAGCCATGTTCTGCCGGTGTGCAACGTGACCCGGCCAGACGTGGTGGAGCCGTCCTATGACAGAGAAGCGCTCTTAAAGGGCGCGCCGAAACGGGACGAGGCTACCTTCCTGGTGCCCAAGGCTGTGGAATAAGGGGGCGAAGATCATGGAACTGCTTGATATGACCGCCCTGGAGCTGGGGATGGCCATCCGAAAAGGGGAGACCACCATTCCCGCGGCTACCCAGGCCTCGCTGGAGGTCATTTCCCGGGAAAACCCCCAGAATAACGCCTTGATCACGGTATGCGCCGACCAGGCCATGGCCCGGGCCGACGCGCTGCAAAAAGACTTGACCCCCGACAAGCCCGCCCTCTATGGTGTGCCTATGGCGGTGAAGGACAATCTCTGCACGCAGGGGGTGAAGACCACCTGCGCCAGCAGGATATTGGGCGAGTTTACGCCGCCCTATGAGGCAACGGCCACCCAAAGGCTGCTGGACGCGGGGGCGATCCTGCTGGGAAAGGCCAACATGGACGAATTCGCCATGGGCTCCACCTCAGAGACCTCCTTCTATGACCCGGTGAAAAATCCCCGGGACCTGACGCGGGTGCCCGGCGGGTCCTCCGGCGGCGCGGCGGCGGCGGTGGCGGCCCATATGGGCTGGTACGCCCTGGGCAGCGACACCGGCGGGTCCATCCGCCAGCCTGCCGCCTACTGCGGCGTCACCGGCATGAAGCCCACCTACGGCACGGTGAGCCGCTACGGCCTCATCGCCTACGCCTCCTCCCTGGACCAGATCGGGCCCCTGGCCAAAGACGCCCGGGACTGCGCCGCCATTTTGGACGCCATGGCGGGCAGGGACCGCCGCGACGCCACCAGCGTAGACGGGCCCTACGGCAATATTCTCAGCCAGTTGGACGGCGATCTGCGCGGTATCAAGATCGGTCTTCCCCGGGAGTGCTTCGGCGACGGGCTGGACGGCGAGGTGGACCGGGCCGTCCGGGAGATGGCAAAGGCGCTGGAGAGCCGAGGGGCCACGGTGGAGGAGTTCTCTCTGCCCATCATGGACTATGTGGTGCCCACCTATTATATCCTGGCCTCCGCCGAGGCCAGCTCCAACCTTTCCCGGTTTGACGGGGTGAAATATGGCTGGCGGGCCGAGGGCTACGAGGACCTCACCGACCTCTATGAGAAGACCCGGACCCAGGGCTTTGGCAAGGAGGTCAAGCGGCGCATCCTGCTTGGCACCTTCGTGCTGTCCTCGGGCTACTTCGACGCCTACTATAAAAAGGCCCTTCAGGTCAAGGCGGTCATTGCCGGGGCCTACCAGACGGCCTTTGAGAAATATGACCTTCTCCTGACCCCCGTAGCGCCCACCACCGCGCCTAAGCTGGGCCAGAGCCTCTCCGATCCCTTGAAGATGTACCTTTCCGACATTTACACCGTCCCCGTCAATCTGGCGGGTCTACCGGGCATCTCGGTGCCCTGCGGCGCGGACAAGGCGGGACTGCCCATTGGCGGCCAGCTGATCGGTCCGGCCATGGGGGACGCCCTGGTTTTGAAAGCGGCGGACGCCTATCAACAGGAGGTGCGGGCATGAATTGGGAAATGGTCATTGGATTGGAGACCCATGTGGAACTGGCCACGGCCACCAAGATCTTCTGCTCCTGTACCACCGAGTTTGGCGGCGCGCCCAACACCCACTGCTGCCCGGTGTGTACCGGCATGCCCGGGACGCTGCCTACGCTGAATGAAAAGGTGCTGGAATACGCCGTCAAGGCGAGCCTCGCCTTGGGCTGCACCGTCACCCAGCGCAACAAATTTGACCGAAAGAACTATTTCTATCCTGACCTTCCCAAGGCCTACCAGATCAGCCAGCTCTATCTGCCCATCGGTCGAAACGGCAAGGTGCCCATCGCCTGGGGTCAGGGGGAGCGCAAGGTCATCGGCATCCATGAGCTCCACATGGAGGAGGACGCGGGCAAGTTGGTCCACGATCCCTGGCAGGATCTGACCCAGTGCGACTACAACCGCTGCGGCGTGCCCCTCATCGAGATCGTCACCGAGCCCGACTTCCGAAGCGGCGACGAGGTCATCGCCTACCTGGAAAAGCTCCGCTCCACCCTGCAATACCTGGGCGTGTCCGACTGCAAGATGCAAGAGGGCTCGCTGCGCTGCGATGTGAACCTCTCCGTCCGGCCCGCCGGGAGCGAGACGCTGGGCACCCGCACCGAGATGAAGAACCTCAACTCCTTCAAGGCCATCTCCCGGGCTATCGAGTACGAGGCCCGGCGGCAGATCGAGCGCATTGAGGAGGGCAAGCGGGTGGTCCAGGAGACCCGCCGCTGGGACGAAAATAAGGACGCCACCTACTCCATGCGCTCCAAGGAGAACGCTCAGGACTACCGCTACTTTCCAGAGCCGGACATCCCGCCCATCGAGCTCTCCGACGCTTACTTGGACCATCTGCGTGCCGAGATGCCCGAAATGGCGGAGCAAAAGCGGGAGCGCTATCAGGCCGACTATGGCCTTTCCGACTACGACGCGGGGATGATGACCGGGGAGAAGGCCCTGGCCGACTTCTTTGAAGCCTGCGTCGCCCTGGGCGCCGAGCCCAAGACCGCCTGCAACTGGATCATGACCCAGGTCCTTCGCAAGCTCAAGGAGCTGGGCCAGGAGCCGGGACAGATGGTCTTTACGCCCCAGAGCCTTTGCAGGCTTCTGGAGCTGGTCAAGGAGGGCAGTCTGAACCGCAACACGGCGGTGGGCGTCTTTGACGCGGTCTTTGCCGACAACGGCGATATCGATGCCTATGTAAAGGCGAAAGACTTGTCACAGGTCCGAGACACGAAACGGATCGAGGAAGTAGTTGCCCAGGTTTTGGTATCCAACCCCCAGTCGGTCTCCGACTTCCAAGCGGGCAAGGAAAAAGCCTTTGGATTCCTTGTGGGACAGTGCATGAAGGCCCTCCGGGGCCAGGGCGACCCCCAGCTGGTCAACCAGCTGCTGCGAGAAAAATTAGAGCAATTGTAAAGGTAGACCCCTTTCCAGGAAAACGCCTGGAAAGGGGTCTCTTTTTGCGGTGCGCCTGATCGCGTTTTTTGGGAAAGGGGCTGGACGATTCCCAGGGGATATGATATGATAAGCATATCTCAAAGAGGGAAAAGGAGGAAGCGACCATGAAGCAGCCCAGAAGCGTCGGTATGTGTATCGTGCTGAGCATCATCACCTGCGGGATCTACGGCCTCTACTGGCTCTACTGCATCCATGAGGATGTGCAGATCGTCTGTGACCGCCCCATGAGCGTCACCGGCGGTATGGTGATCCTGCTGACCATCGTCACCTGCGGCATCTACGGGATCTACTGGTGCTACAAGATGGGCCAGTTCCTAGACGAGGCCAAGGGGTACCCCGGCGGCAGCTCGGGCATCCTCTACATGGTGCTGTCTATTTTTGGCCTGGACATCGTGGCCCTGGCCCTGATGCAGAGCGAGCTCAACCGCTTTACCACCGGGATCGATGACCTGTAAGGACAGACTGCGGCGCACGCTATTATGGGCCGGGGCGATCTGTGGGATCGCCCTGGCCTATGTTTGTGCCATCCGGTACTTTGGCCGGGGGCTTTATTGCCCTATCTGGCTGGCCACCGGGTGGTACTGTCCTGGCTGCGGCGTGAGCCGGATGTGCCTTCGGCTGCTGCGGCTGGATCTTGCCGGGGCCTTCCGGGCCAATCCGCTGCTCTTTTCCGCTTTGCCCTTGCTCCTGGGTCTGGGCGGGTGGCACATCCTCCGCTATGTAAAGGAGGGTCCGGGGAAAACGCCCCGCTGGGAGGAGAGAGTCTGGCTGGGCCTGGCCGTGGTCTTCGTTCTCTACGGCGTTTTGCGCAATCTGCCCGGCCTGGAATGCCTGGCGCCTGTGTGAGCCTCAGAGCCGCACAGGCACTTTTTTGTCCAGCTGGAGGCTGTCCGGCGTGACGGCGCAGTCGTAGGCCCAGACCTCTACCCCTGCCTGGGCCGCCTGGCGCAGAGCCTGGCCAAATTCCGGATGGGTGATGTCGTTGGGAGAGAAGAAGTCCACGTCCTTCATCTGGATGACAAAGCACACAGCCGCCCGGTAGCCCTGCTGCCGGACGGCTTTCAGCTCATGGAGGTGCTTGACGCCCCGCTCGGTGGGCGCGTCGGGGAAGAAGGCGCCGCCGTCCACCTCCAGGGTGACCCCCTTGACCTCCACAAAGCCCTTCTCCGTGGCCGATTCCCAGTAGAAGTCGAACCGGGAGGAGCCCCAGGTGGTCTCCGGCCGCAGCAGGGTCAGCTCGGGGATGCCCCCCGCGCGGGCCCACTCGCCGAAGACCCGGTTGGGGGCCTGGGCGTCCATGTTGATGAGCAGGGCGCCCTTCTCTACGGCGATCAGGTCATAAAGCGTCTTGCGGGAGGGATTTGCCGCCCGCTCCAGCCAGACCCGGGCTCCCGGCGTCAGTAGCTCTTTGCACCGGCCGGTGTTCTTCACATGGACCGTCTCTACCTGCCCATTCAGCTCTACCTGGGCAATAAAGCGATTGGGCCGGGCCAGAAAACGGGCGGGGCAGACGTGTGGATAGCGCATGGGCTCACCTTCCTTTGCCTGGTAGTTTACCAGCTTTTGGCGCGGCTGTCCAGAAAATCCTGTTTTTGTGGAATGTGCTGGGAAAAGGTGAACATAATTACGCTCCTGAAACACATTGGTAAAAAATTTGTGAAAAATGGGAAAAAGCTGTTGCCCTTTGGCAAGGGCTGGGTTATAATGGTCCAGTACCAATTTTGGACCGCGCAACGCGCGGAAACATTGAAAGGAAGGTAGAACATGAAGAACACCAAGAAGTTCCTGGCTCTGGTCCTGGCGATGGCTATGGTCTTCGCTCTGGCCGCCTGCGGCGGCAACGGCGACAAGACCCCCGCCACCGACGCTCCTGCGACCGACGCCCCCGCCACCGACGCGCCCGCTACCGACGCGCCTGCCACCGATGCCCCCGCGGTTGACGCTGTTGACCCCGACACCATCGAGGACAACGTGACCTCTCCCGACGGCAAGTATCAGGTCGCCTTCATCACCGACGTGGGCCAGCTGAAGGACAAGTCCTTCAACCAGGGCACCTATGACGGCGTGAAGCTGTACGCCACCGCCAACGGCAAGAGCTATCGTTACTATCAGCCCGCCAACGGCGACCAGGCTACCGATGACGACCGCTACAACGCCATGAAGGCCGCCGCCGATGCCGGCGCCGAGGTCATTGTGGCCGCCGGCTTTATGCAGGAGGGCGCTCTGAAGAAGGCCGCCATGGAGTACCCCGACATCCCCTTCGTCTTCATCGACGGTTACCCCCTGACCGATGACGCGGGCAACGCTCTGGCCAACGTGGCCGGCATCGCCTTCTGCGAGGAGCAGCCCGGCTACATGGCTGGCTACGCTGTGGTCAAGGAAGGCTTTGAGAAGCTGGGCTTCGCCGGCGGCGGCGGCGGTACCAACCCCGCTGTGTGCCGTTACGGCTACGGCTTCGTCCAGGGCGCCAACGCGGCTGCCGCTGAGATGGGCAAGAATGTGGAGATCAACTACACCTATCAGTACGGCGCCACCTTCTCCGCCAGCCCCGAACTGCAGAGCCTGATCTCCGGCTGGTACACCAATGGCACCCAGATCGTCTTCTCCGCCGGCGGCTCCATCTTCCAGTCCATCACCGCTGCCGCCTCCGCCAACGACGGCGCTGTCATCGGCGTGGACGTGGACCAGTCCAGCCAGTCCGACACCGTGGTCACCTCCGCCATGAAGGGCCTGTCCAGCTCCGTGCAGTGGGCTGTCGCTAAGGTCTATGACGGCACCTGGGACGAGATCGGCGGCACCGCCACCTCCCTGGGCGCCGCGGAGGATTCCGTGGGTCTGCCCACCGCCACCTGGTCTATGGAGAACTACTCCGTGGACGAGTACGAGGCGCAGCTGGAGGCCATCAAGGCCGGCACCGTGTCCATCGATAACACTGTTCTGGAGAACGACGCCGTTGTCCAGGAGTACTCCAACGTCACGGTGAACTACGTGTAATTTCCGCTCTACCCCAAGAGAGGGACGCTTGTGCGTCCCTCTCTTTTTTTGCCAATCGGCGCAAAATTCTTGCATTTTTGCCATTGACCTACTATAATTAAACTACCAAACTTTGAAGGTGGGGATGCGTATGGCCCAGCAAGCGGAAAACATCATTGAGATGCTCCACATCACCAAGGAATTCCCCGGTATCATCGCCAACGACGACATCACCCTCCAGCTTCGCCGTGGTGAGATCCACGCGCTGCTGGGAGAGAACGGCGCGGGCAAGTCCACGCTGATGAGCGTCCTGTTCGGTCTCTACCAGCCCGAGCAGGGGGTCATCAAGAAGAACGGGGAAGAGGTCAAGATCCACAGCCCCAACGACGCCACCGCCCTGGGCATCGGCATGGTCCACCAGCACTTTAAGCTCATTGAGGTCTTTACCGTCCTGGACAACATCATCCTGGGCGCGGAGACCACCAAGCTGGGCTTTTTAAGCAAGAAGGAGGCCCGTAAAAAGGTAGAGGCTCTGTCCGAGCGCTACGGGCTGAAGGTGGACCTGGACGCCAAGGTGGAGGACATCACCGTGGGGATGCAGCAGCGGGTGGAGATCCTGAAGATGCTCTACCGGGATAACGAGATCCTCATCTTTGACGAGCCCACCGCCGTGCTGACTCCCCAGGAGATCGACGAGCTGATGGCCACCATGAAAGAGTTTGCCCGGGAGGGCAAGTCCATCCTATTCATTTCCCACAAGCTCAACGAGATCATGGCCGTGGCCGACCGGGTCACGGTGCTCCGCAAAGGCAAGTACGTCGGCACCGTGGACACCAAGGACACCGACAAGCAGTCCCTATCCAATATGATGGTGGGCCGGCCCGTACAGCTGGAGGTCCACAAGACCCCCGCTCAGCCTGGGGATGTGGTGCTGGAGGTGCAGAACTTCAGCGTCCCGGCCAAGGGCGGCCACAAGAAAGACGCCGTGCGCGGCGTGTCCCTCCAGGTCCGTTCCGGCGAGATCGTGTGCATCGCGGGCATCGACGGCAACGGCCAGACTGAGTTCATTCACGGCCTCACCGGCCTGGACAAGGCCACCGGCTCCATCCGCCTCCTGGACCAGGAGCTGGGCCACGCCTCCATCAAAAACCGGGGCAAGGGTATGAGCCACATCCCCGAAGACCGCCACAAGCACGGCTTGGTGCTGGACTTCACCCTGGAGCAGAACCTGGTCCTCCAGCGCTTCCAGGAAAAGCGGTTCCAAAAGGCCGGCTTTATCGACCAAAAGGCGGTGCGGGCCTATGCGGAAAAGCTCATCGAGCAGTTCGACGTCCGCTCGGGCCAGGGCCCGGTGACCCCCGCCCGGTCCATGTCCGGCGGCAACCAGCAAAAGGCCATCATCGCCCGGGAACTGGACCGGGATAAGCCCCTGGTGGTGGCCGTCCAGCCCACCCGAGGGCTGGACGTGGGCGCCATCGAGTATATCCACAGCCAGCTGGTAAAGCAGCGGGACCAGGGAAAGGCGATCTTGCTTGTCTCGCTGGAGCTGGACGAGGTCATGAGCCTGTCTGACCGCATCCTGGTCATGTACGAAGGTGAGATCGTCGGCGAGCTGGACCCCAAGCAGACCACGGTCCAGGAGCTGGGCCTCTACATGACCGGGGCCAAGCGGATGGGGAGCAAGGAGGTGCGCGCATGAGCAAGAATAAGAACGGCGACACCCTAGGCCGCAGGCTGAGCGGCCTCTATGCCAAGGACGGCACCAAGTCCCTGCTGGCTTCCCTGATCTCCATCCTCATCGGTCTTCTCTTCGGCGCCATTTTGGTGACCATCGTGGGCCTTGTATACAAGATGGGCGCCAAGAACATCTGGGAGGGCGTCCAGCTGGTCTTTATGGGTATCTTTACCCTGGATGAGCGCTCCGGCGGGGCGCTGGCCTTTGGCTTTAACCCCGTCAGCATCGGCAATATGCTCTTCCGGGCCACACCGCTGATCCTCACGGGTCTGTCGGTGGGCGTGGCGTATAAGACCGGCCTTTTCAACATCGGCGCGCCGGGGCAGTACCTGATGGGCACCGCCGCCACCCTGGTCATCGCCCTTTCGATCCCCGCCGGGGCGCTGCCCGCGCCGCTGATCTGGCTGCTGGCCTTTTTGGGCGGCATTCTGGCCGGAGCGGTGTGGGGCTGTCTGCCGGGCATCGCCAAGGCCTTCCTCAACATCAACGAGGTCCTGGCCTGCATCATGACCAACTGGATCGCGGGCAATATCGTCGCCGCCATCTTTGACGGCAGCAAGTTCTGCAATATGGTGGAGACCACCAAGACCAGCTACATCTACAAGACCACCTACGGCCTGACCCAGGTGGCAGCCGGCACCGGGATCGGCGGCGGGGATTACACCTATGTGGACGGCGCGGGGGTGGCCACCGCCAAGCTGGGCCTGGACAAGCTCTTCCCCGGCTCCCAGGTCAACGGCGGTATCCTCATCGCCATCGTTATCGCCATCGGCATCTACATCCTCATGTCCAAGACCACCCTGGGCTACCGGCTCAAGGCCTGCGGCGCCAACCGCCACGCGGCCCGGTACGCCGGGATCAACGACAAGGGGAGCATCGTGCTGTCTATGGCCATTGCCGGCGCCCTCTCCGGGGCCGCCGCGGCGCTCTATTGGCTGTCGGGCAACACGGAGTACTACTGGAGCTCCGCTTACCAGACTCTGCCCGCCATCGGCTTTAATGGCATCCCCGTGGCCCTGCTGGCCAGCTGCAACCCCATCGGGATCATCTTCTCGGGCACGTTCATGTCCATGCTCAACATTACCGGCCAGACCCTCTTTAAGCACATCCCCACCTACAACGAGTACATCTCCGACGTGATCATCGCCGCCATCGTCTATCTGTCCGCCTTCTCGCTGCTGATCAAGACCCTTCTGGGCAGCCGCAAAAAGAAGCGGGCAAAGGGAGGTGGCGGCGACGAGCCCGTGCTGGTGAGCGCACCGGCGCAGACCACAGCGGATCCCCCCGATACGCCGCCGGCTGAGGACACGCCGGAGCAGGAAGGAGGCGAGGAGCAGTGAGCGAGCTGATCAAACAGGTCCTGATCTACGCCGTTCCTCTGATGATCGTAGCCCTGGCCGGCGTCTTCGCCGAGCGCAGCGGCATCATCAACCTGGCATTGGAGGGCATTATGATCTTCGGCGCCTTTGCCGGGGTGCTCTTCATCCGCATGACCCAGAGCCTCCCTGTCTTCGCCCAGGCCAAGGCCGAGGGAAATTGGGTGCTGCTGCAGGGCTATGAGTTGCTGGGCATGCTGGTGGCCGCCATTATGGGCGCTATCTTCTCGTTGCTGCTGTCCTTTGCCTCGGTACACCTGAAGGCCGATCAGACCATCGGCGGCACCGCCCTCAACTTGCTGGCTCCCGCGTTGGTGCTGTTTTTGATCCGGGTCATGATCGGGCAAAACAGCATGGGCATCGACGGCGACGCGCCGGAGTGGTTCATGCTGAAAAACAGGCTTTTTGGCATGGGCCGCACAGAGAAGGGCGGTTTCCTCTGGGAGACCTTTGTGAACCGAACCTATGTTGCCACCTATGTGTGTATCCTGCTCTTTATCCTGCTGGCCATCCTGCTCTATAAGACCCGCTTCGGCCTGCGTCTGCGTGCCTGCGGCGAAAATCCCCAGGCCGCCGACTCCCTGGGCATCAGCGTTTACAAGATGCGCTATGCCGGCACCACCATCTCCGGCGCTCTGGCGGGCATGGGCGGCTTTGTCTACGCTCTGACCACCGCCAACTGCGCCTCCACCGGCGAGGTGGCTGGCTTCGGCTTCCTGGCCTTGGCCGTGATGATCTTCGGCAACTGGAAGCCGCTGAACATCGCCGGGGCCTCGCTGATCTTCGGCGTGTTCAAATACATCGCCGCGGGCTACACCACCATCGACCTCAATGGCGACGGGGTGTATACGCTAGCCAAGATCGGCATCAGCAGCCATGTTTACCGGATGCTGCCCTATGTCATCACCCTGGTGGTCCTGGCCTTTACCTCCAAGCGTTCCCGCGCGCCCAAGGCCGAGGGCCAGCCCTACGACAAGGGAAAGCGGTAAAACGCCACAGCTGTCGCCGGGAGACCGCAGCCGGTCTCCCGGCGATTTTTTGCCAGGAAAGTTTGGAAAAGGTGTTGACAAGCTCCGGGGTATTTAGTATAATAGCAAACGCCGTTTGAATGACGACGCAACAGGGGAGCATAGCTCAGCTGGCTAGAGCGCGTGCCTTACAAGCATGAGGTCACAGGTTCGAGCCCTGTTGTTCCCACCAGATGGCTCGGTAGCTCAGTTGGTTAGAGCGCCGGCCTGTCACGCCGGAGGTCGAGGGTTCAAGTCCCTTCCGAGTCGCCATTTGCCTCTGTAGCTCAGTTGGTAGAGCAGAGGACTGAAAATCCTCGTGTCGTTGGTTCGATTCCGACCGGAGGCACCAGCAAAACTGCGTTGGGTGGGTCAGCCCATCCAACGCAGTTTGCCCCTTAACAGAGCGTTGCGCATGCGGTACGATGCGGGTGTAGCTCATCTGGTAGAGCGCCACCTTGCCAAGGTGGAGGTAGCGAGTTCGAGCCTCGTCACCCGCTCCATTTCATAAGTGCCGGCAAAGCCGGCACTTATGAAATGGATGCCTGGGCAATTACATTGCTCAGGCTGGCAAAGCCAGCCCTCCGCAAATTCCGCGCTGCGCGCGAAATTTTACGCCGCACTCGCGGCGCGGCCCAGAAGGGCCGTAAAAATGGAAACATTTCCGGCTTTCCGCATAGACTGAAGATATGGCGACATAGCCAAGTGGTAAGGCAGAGCTCTGCAAAAGCTCCACCCCCAGTTCGAGTCTGGGTGTCGCCTCCATAAAAAATCACGGTCCCGGGTGGGACCGTGATTTTTATTAAGTCCCAGACGAGAACTGGGCAGTTCGATCTAGCGGCTCTTAGCGGCTTTGCCGCTTTAGAGCCGCTTGATGTCGGTCGCCCCTTGGGGCGAGCCGACTTCTGGGTGTCGCCTCCATAAAAAATCACGGTCCCGGATGGGACCGTGATTTTTATTCCCTATTTTACTGCGCCACGATCACCCGCAGCTGCTTTTGCGATTGGTCATACCAGCCGGTGAGGGTGAAGCCGGCGCTGGTCACATCCTCCAGCTCGGCGGCATAGTAGTCGCCGGCGGAGTCCTTTAAGTAGACCTGGACGTTTTCCGCCACAGAGAAGGTCTGGCTGGCGGTGTAGGCGGTGGTCTGGCCAAGGCTCGTAAGCCGGACGGACTTGAGGCTTTCCATGGCCGCCACAGAGCCGTCGGCGGCAAGGCGTACGGCGGCGCCGCTGGCTTTGGTAACGGGGTAGGTCTTACCGCTGGAGGAGAGAGTGCGGCTCTGGCCGTTCAGGAGCACCGTGTAGCGGGTGGTGGCGTTCATGCCGCCACCCTGCTGGGCCACATCGGTAACATAGCCGTAGCTCCAAAGCGCGCCGGTGGCGTTTCGGAGGATCAGCCGGTCGATCTGGCCCTCAGCGTTGAGGGAATAGAAGCGGACATTGGAGGCGGAGAGGGTCAGGTCGGAGAGGCTGGATACGTTCACGCTGACCGCCGCGCCGTCCTCGGTGGTGTCCAAAATGCCAACATCCGCGGCAAAGGTCTTGCCGTCTACCCGGGAGGCGGCTTTGTTGACTGTCCCGCTGAGGGAGGCGGAGGAGAGGCTAGCGAGGGTAACGCTCTGACCGGACACCGTGGCCCGGACCAGGTCGCCTGGGTCCCAGTCATGCTGGGTGCTGACCGAGAAGACGTGGGTCCGGCCATCGGTACACATCACCGTGACCTGCTGCTCCACCGCGCCGTCCACGGCGGCTTTCTGGGCGGACTGGACCACGCCGTAGTAGTCGGCGGCCACGTCCTCCCCGGAGAGGACGCTGACCACGCTGCCGTCCATGCCCAGCAGTAAGGTCACATACTGATCTAGCCACTTGCCGCTGAGGCTGGAGAGCTGGCGGCTCAGCGCGTCGCTGCCCAGGACATAGCTCTGACCGGAGATGGTGACGGCGGTGGGGGAGATGGCATTGGGCGTCAGGGCCTCGATGCGGCCGGAGACCTGGTCGGTGTAGATCCAGAGGGTGGCGGAGTCGGCGCTATAATAATAGACATCGCCGCTGACCAGGCCCGCCGAGGCGGTGAGTAAGCCGTTTCGGTAGACGGTCTTGGGGGTAAAGGGAAGGGTGGCGCCGCTGGAGGCCACAAAGGGACCGTTGACGGTCTGGACGTCGGCCACCGCACCGTCTAGCCCTAGCAGCAGGGTGGCCACGCTACCTACGGCGTTGTCTCCCAGAGCGGCCAGCTTGGCCTTGACCTCCTGGGTGGCCAAGGTGTAGCTTTTGCCGCCGATGCTAACGTTCTCAGGCCGGCCTACGGTGGGGGAGAGGGCGGTGATCTGGCCGAAGACCTGGTCGGTATAGAGCCACAGGATACCCAGCTTCGCGTTGGTGTAGTAGACGTTGCCCACCTCCGGCGCGGCGTTTTCGAGACGGTCATTCCGATAGACCGTCCCCGGCGTGAAGTCCAGCTCATCTCCGGCGGACCACACAAAGGGGCCGGCCAGGTCCTCCTTGGCCACGGTCAGATAGTCCACCTCGCCATCGCTGTCCAGGGCATAGCCCAGGGTGTTGGCGTAGACCTGGCCTTGGTTTGTCTTGGCCTTGAGAAGGTTGTAGAAGATGCGGGCGCAGTGCCGCCGGGTCAGCCCCTGGCCCTGGACGGCGTCCACATCATCCCGCAGGCCCACCGCCGCGGCCTTGCTCAGCTGGGCGGCGGGGAAGGAGCCCGAGAGGCTCTGGCTGTCATAGCCCAGCAGCCGCAGCGCCGCGGTGCAGGCCTCCTCCAGCGTGACGGAGTTATCGGGCCGGAAGGAGCCGTCGGTGTAGCCGATCATCCAGCCATTGTCCAAGCAGAGCTTGATGTATTCGCTGGCCCAATGGGCGCTTTTCACATCAGTAAAGAGGGAGTAGCCTGTGCCCTCGCCGCCGATGGCGTCCGCTTGGCTGGAGGCGGCCACCAGCAGCTTGGCAAACTCGGCCCGGGTGACGACCCGATCCAGGTGCAGCTCCCCAGTCTCATCGCCTACCATGATCTCCAGCGCCCGAAGGGTCTGGGTCACGTCTGTCTCCGTGACGGCGGCCAGGGCCGGGGTCAGAAGCAGGCAGCACACCAGTGCGGCGGTGAGTAAGATAGACAAAATGCGTTTCTTCATAAAATATTTTCCTCCTTCTAGGCTGTCACGCTCGGGTTGGGCGCATCACGCTTCGGCTTCCCTCCGTCTCGGGCTGGTCTACGGGGCCGTTGGCCCCTTTGCTCGCCACACCCGCAAGGGGTACGCCACATCCGTAAGGCTCCTTCGTCGCCAACGGCTGTGCAGTCGCTCCGGTCCATCCGAGGCTATGCGCCTACCCTCGCGTTTCTTATTCATAGCGCAGTGCGTCGATGGGATTGAGTTTGGCTGCCTTCCGGGCGGGCAGAAAACCGAAGAAAACGCCGATGGCGATGGAGATGCCCGAGGCCATCAAAACGGCATTCAGGGTAGGGGCCACGGTGATATCCGCCTCCATCAGGGAGCTGACTACCATGCTGGCGATCTGGGACAGGCCATAGCCCAGGGCAATGCCCAGTAACCCGCCCAGGCCTGAGGTGGTGGCGGCCTCGATGACGAATTGCCGCAATATGGTGCCCTCCCGGGCGCCCAGGGCCTTACGAACGCCGATCTCCCGGGTCCGCTCGGTAACGGAGACCAGCATGATGTTCATAATGCCGATGCCGCCCACCAACAGGGAGATGCCCGCGATCAGGGTCAGCACCATGATGACCATGTCGATCATGGAGTTCATCGTTTCCAGCACGGAGGACATATTGGCCACAGTGTAGGAATTCGAGTCGCCAAAGACCTCATAGAGGGCGTCTTCAATGACGCTCTGAGCGGCGGCGATCTGGTTTTCGTCGGTGACGGTGACCATGTAACTGTTGATGCGGCCCCCGCCAAAGAGCCGGGAGGCGGTGGAGTAGGGGAGATAGAGGCAGTCGTCGCTGCCGCCCTCGTCCATGTCGTCCTCCTGCTGGGCCAGCACGCCGATGATGGTGAGCTTGCGGCCATTGAGGCGGATGGTCTGGCCCAGGGCGTTGCCGCCATAATACTCCTGAGCGATGTAGGCCCCCACCAGGCAGACGTCCTTGCGGCTGTCGATGTCCACAAACTGAAGGTTCCGGCCCTGGGCCAGTTCCAGACCCTTCATGCCGAGATAGTCCTCGCCCACGCCGGTGGCGGAGGAGGAGAGGGTCTCGGTGCCCACCTTGATGGAGCCGGAGATGCTGACGGTGGGAGAGACCTTGTCCAGGTAGTCCGGATGGTCCTCCACCAGCTCGTACATCTCGTCTACAGAGATGCTCCGGGACGAGCCCCGGCCCGGGATCATGACGGTGAGTTGGTTGGTGCCCAGAGAGGCGAAGGAGTCGCGCATATAATTCTGCATGCCGTTGCCCAGGCCCACGATAACGATGACGGCGGTGACTCCGATGATGATGCCCAGCATGGTCAGCAGGGTGCGGACCTTGCTGGACCAGATGTTTTTCAGGGCCAGGGAGAAGGTTTCCGCAAAGCTCATAGCGGGGCCTCCTCTCGGTGGTGGACTACGGCCTGGGGCGCGGCGGCGTCGCCGTCGTAGACCACATGGCCGTCCTCCAGGCGGATGATGCGCTGGGCCTGGCGGGCGATGGAGTTGTCGTGGGTGATGAGGACCACGGTGTTGCCCTGGCGGTGGACGTCCTGGAGCATGGCAAGGACCTCTCGGCCCGTGTGGCTGTCTAAAGCGCCGGTGGGCTCGTCGGCCAGGATGACGGCGGGCTTGCCCGCCAGAGCCCGGGCGATGCTGACCCGCTGCTGCTGGCCGCCGGAGAGCTGATTGGGCCGGTGCTTATATTTGTCCGCCAGGCCTACTCGCTCCAGCGCCTCTAACGCCCGCTTCCGCCGCTCTGAGCGGGATACCCCCGCGTACATCAAGGGGACCTCAACATTCTCCAGAATGCTCAGCTTAGGCAGCAGGTTATACTGCTGGAAGATAAAGCCCAGCATTTTGTTTCGGATGGCGGCCAGTTGATTTTTGGACAGCTGTCCCACATCCTGGCCGCCCAGGAGATAGGTCCCCTGGCTGGGTACGTCCAGACAGCCGATGATGTTCATGCAGGTGGATTTGCCCGAGCCGGACTGCCCAACGATGGCCACGAACTCGCCAGTTTGGATGGTCATGTCGATGTGGTCGGCGGCGACAACAGTCTCGTCACCCATGGCGTAGAACTTGCACACCTGCTGAAATTCAATGAGAGCGCTCATATCAGCGGCCACCTCCCGGGAAGCCGCCGCCGCGGTTGCCACCGCCCATACTGGGACCACCGCCAGGCATGCCGCCGCCCATATTGGGCATACCGCCGCCCATGGCAAACATACCGCCCATAGCGTCCATGCCCTGGTCTGCCGCCGCGGCGGAGAGATAGGCCACGGTGTCCTCTTCGGTAAGGCCGCTTTTGACCTCTACGTAGCTGTCGTCACTGTCGCCGGTCTCCACCTGGACATATACATAGCCCTCGGGCGCGTCACCCTCGATGGCATTGGCGGCGCTGGGGGAGTCGGCGGTGATCAGCACCCGGTTGCCTCGGCTGAGGGCGGAGGCGGGGACGGTGAGTACGTCGGCGGCCTCGGACAGTACGATCTCGGCGTCCACGTTCATCCCCGGCAGCAGGCCGTCTGTCTCGTCGATGCGGATGGTGGCGGGGTAGGAGGTGATGCCCATGGAGGTGGCGCCCACCACCGAGACCTTGGTGACTACGCCCTCGTAGCTTTTGCCCTCCACGGCGTCGGTGGTGATGGTGACGCTCTGGCCCACGGCCACCTTGCTGATGTCCAGCTCGTCGATGTCGATGGTCATCTCCAGGTAGGTCAGGTCGTAGATGGTGCAGAGGGTCTGGTCCATGCTGGAGTTGGAGACGGTCTCGCCCGCTTTTTTGGACTTGTCCACCACCGTGCCGGTGACCGGGGCGGTGACGGTGTAGTTCTCCAACTGCTCTTGAGTGTTTTCCATGGACAGCTGGGCGTTCCGCAGGGAGTCCTGGGCGTTCTGAATGGAGTTTGTCAGGTCATCGCCGGAAAGGGTGAGCACCCGTTGGCCGGAATGGACCGTGTCGCCCTCCCGGATGTGGAGGGAGGCCACGGTGCCCGAAGCGGTGGCGGTGATGACGCCCTCGCTTTGGTAGGCAAAGGTCCCGCCGCTGGCGCAACCGATGCCGCCGACGGTGGCGGAGGCGGCCTGTCCGGCGGCCAGGCCGCCGGGGTTTTTCACTGCGATGGTGACGGTGCGCAGGATCTGACCGCTCTGGGATACGGTATCGGCGGCGGAGACGGCGTCCACCGTGCCCGTGAGGGTCTCAAAGGAGCCGTCCAGCGTCACCGCCGCGGTCTGCCCGGGATAGAAGCCAGCGGCGTCGTCGGCGGGGAAGGAGACTTCCAGGAGCATGGTGGCGCTGTTTCGGACCTTGGCGATGGTCTGGCCGTTATTCACTTTATCGCCCACGGCCACGTCCAGAGACCACACCTGGCCGGACACGTCGGAGGTGATGTACTGGCTGTCCACAGACTTTTGATAGCTGCGCTGGGCCTGAGACAGGGAGATCTGGGCCTTTTCAATGTTGGTGGAGGCGTCGGAGCTGTCGATGACGTACAGCACCTGGCCCTCCTCCACCAGGTCCCCCTCTTCAAAGGTATCGGAGAGGATGTCCCCTTGCACCAGGGTGGTAACGGTGTAGGAGTTGGCGGGCTGCAGGGTGCCCGAGCCGGTGAGGGCGCTTGTGATGGTGCGGCGCTGGACTTGGGCGGTGGTGTACTCCGCCTGGGCCGCCCCGGCGCGGGCGGATGTGCCGGGGAAGAAGTGCCGGATAGCGAAGAACGCCGCGATGGCCAGGACCGCCAGGATCACCAGCCACTTCACAAGCCGCTTTACCGGGAGCTTTTTCTTGGGCTTTTCTGTTTGCACAGCAGATTCGGTCATGAGAAAACACTCCTTTTTCCATTGCTGGAAAGAGGATACCAAGCCCACCCAAAATCAACCTGAAAACAGATGTGAACAAAATGTGAAAAGGGCGGCCCTGGGGCCGCCCTTTTGGGAGCTTACAGTCGAACGGTAAAGGTGACGCCGCCGTCGTTGGCCTTGGCGGTGATGGTCCCGCCGTGGCGCTGGGCGGTGGCCTGGGCGATGGAGAGGCCCACGCCGTTGCCGTTGGACTGCTGGGCACGGGCGGCGTCGGAGCGGTAGAAGCGGTCGAAGAGGCGGGAGAGGTCCAGCCCGGCGGTATCACAGGTGTTGAATACCTCCAACTGGGCCTTGCCCCGGACCCTGGCCAAGCTCAGCCGCACCTCACCGCCGGGGCTTGCGTATTTGAGGGCGTTGTCCAGCAGGATAGACACCATCTGCTGCACCGTCGCCCGGTCGCCGCACAGGGTGAGGCCGTCGGCGATGCTCTGGGTGTAGGCAAGGCTCCTGGCCTTAGCTACGGCGGCGGCGGGCTCGGCGATCTCCCACACCGCGTCGGAGAGGGAAAACTCGCTCTTGTCGGGGAAGGGCTGGGCCTCATCCAGTCGGGAGAGGGTCACTAGATCGCCCACCAGCCGGGCCAGCCGAGCGCACTCGGTCTGGATGGAGGCCACCCACTCGTTGTCCGGCAGGTCCATACGCAGCACATCGGCGGAGGCGGAGATGGCGGTAAGGGGCGTCTTCAGTTCATGGCTGGCGTCGGTGATAAACCGCTTTTGGGTCTCCAGATTCCGGGCATAGGGCGCGATGGCCCGCTTAGAGAAGAGCGCCACCAGCGCGAACACCAAAAGCAAGCTCACCAGCGCCACCACCGACGAAACAAGCAGCATGATCCGCATGGACTGGATCTCCTGTTCGGCGTTCAAAAACAGCACCACCGAGCCGTCCATGGTAGTCTGGTTCAGGTAGCGGTAGCCGTTCAGGTAGCCCGAGGCCCTGCCGCTTTGGACCACCTGCTCCCCCCACTGGGCCGCTTGGTCGGCGTCTACCGAGGCGATGAACTCCCGGTCGGTGCCGATGGCCGTGCCGGCGGCATCGCAGCGGACGACAAAGTAGCGCAGGGAGTAGCGAAACTCCGGGGAGTGGCCGCCGAAGGGACCGGGCATGGCAAAATCCCTGTCCTGCTTGTCCTGGCCCCACTCTGGCGGCGTCTCCTGCCGGTCGGGCCGGTCCGGGCTTTGAGGGTGGTCCGGCCAGCGGTCCGGAGAGGGGGTTGCTGTGGTCTCCCGCTCGGCCAGGCGGTGGAGGATCTCGTCCTGCCGCTGGATGATGATGTGGCGGTTCCAGAGGTTCATGCCCACCACCAGAGCCAGCACCACCGCGGCAATGGCCGCCATAGCCGCGCCGATAAAGCGCCAGCGCATTTTTTTCAGCATGGGGCCACCTCCAGAGTATACCCGACGCCGCGGATGGTGCGAATTTCCACGTCAGCGCCCAGGGCCTTGAGCTTTTTGCGCAAGAAGCCGATGTAGGTCCAGACCACGTCCAGTTCTGCCTCCGACCCGAGACCCCACACCCGCTCCATGAGCTTTTCTGTAGAAAAGACCTGCCTGGGCGCGTGCATAAAAAGCTCCATGAGCTGGTATTCTTTGTTGGAAAGACGCTCTTTGCGCTGACCCACAGTCAGGAGATATTGCTGAGAGTCCAGCGACAGGTTGCCCAGAGTCAACAGAGCCGGCGTGTAAGGACCCCGCCGCCGGGTCAGTGCCCGGACCCGGGCCAAAAACTCGGCGGTGGCAAAGGGCTTGGGCAGATAGTCGTCCGCGCCCGCGTCCAGTCCGGCTACACGGTCCTCGATCTCCGCCTTGGCGGTGAGAAACAAGGCGGGGGCGTCCACCCCCTGGCTCCTGGCCCGGCGGAGGACCTCCAGACCGTCCAGGCCGGGCATCATGATGTCCAGCACCAGCGCGTCATACTCGACAGCCAGAATGTAATCCAGCGCGTCGGTGCCGCTGTGGACCATGTCCACGGCATATTTCTCCCGCTCCAGCACCGCCTTCAGGGCCTTGGCGATGGGAAGCTGGTCCTCTGCCAGCAAAATGCGCATGAGCCGCCCCCTCCTTTCCAGGTCAGTATAGACCCGCAAGTTGAAATCCACCTGAAAAGCCGGAATGTTGGACAACTGCGGCATGGGTGATGAACAAGGCCTGTTTTTCTCCATTTTAGCACCCCTCAGAGTCCACTTCAAGGCCCAGCTACGGAAAACTCCCCAGAAGGACATTACTTTTAGCGGTTGACGGATGGAAGCGGTGGTGGTATTATTATGCTAATATCCAAAATCCAGCGGAGGAGGGACAGCGCAGCCATGAAAAAGCTCACACCGGCCAATTGCCTGACCGGCTTTCGCCTGCTGGGCGCTGTCGCCCTGATCTTCCTGACCCCGTTGTCTATTCCCTTTTACATCGTCTACACTCTCTGCGGCTTCAGCGATGCGCTGGACGGCCCCGTGGCCCGGGCCACAGGTACGGCGGGGGATTTTGGCGCCCGGTTGGACAGCGCGGCGGATATGACCTTCTACTCGGTCATGGTCCTGCGGCTCATTCCCATCGTCTGGCAGGAGAAGATCCTGCGGGATTGGTGCTGGTGGTGGGCGGTGGGCATTTTGGTGTTCCGCATCGGCATCTATCTCTTTGCCCTGGTCAAATTTGGCCGCTTCCCCAGCCTGCACACCATGCTCAATAAGATCAGCAGCCTCCTGATTTTCGGCGCGCCCTACCTCATCCGCACCCCCGTCGCCGTGGCCTACTTCACCGTCTTCTGCGTGGTGGCCACCGTGGCGGGCATCGAGGAACTGATGATCCACATCTACCGCCAAAAGTACGGCGGCGAGGTCATCTCTCTGGGCCGGGTGCTGAAGGAGACCTACCAGAACACCAAGGACGCCATCCAGAGCAAGCGAGAGAAATAACAGCGAACCAGAAAGCGCGCTTCCCGCCGGAGGCGCGCTTTTTTCATGTCCGGCCCCGGGCTGACAATTTTTTTGTGAGAATGGGCGGAGGCCAGGTGTTATATAGATGCCGGCAGTTGAAAACGAGAAGGTGAACGATATGGACAGCACTACATTGGCAGAGCTCTTTGGCCGCTACGCCGACGACGTGTTCCGGCTGGCCTACAGCTATTTGGGCAGTCGGAGCGATGCGGAGGATGTGTGCCAGGGGGTGTTTTTGACCTTGGCGGAGGGCCGGGGGAGACCGGAAGTAGGCAAGGAGAAGGCGTGGCTGCTCACCTGCGCGGCCAACGCCAGCAAAAACCAGCTTCGGTCCTTCTGGCGAAAGCACGTGGGCCAGCTGGACGAGACCATCCCCTTCCAAGACAATGAGGACCGGGAGGTACACCGGGCGGTGATGGCCCTGCCGCCCAAGTACCGCGCCGCCATCCATCTCTACTATTTTGAAGGTTACAGCCAAGGGGAGATCGCGGGTATTCTGGGTATTTCCCTCACCGCGGTCCAGACCCGGGTGAGCAGGGCCAAGGCCATGCTGAGAAAGGAGTTGAGCGCTGATGAAAGCGCGCTACAATAAAATGATGGGGCAGCTGGGCATGGACCCGGAGACAAAGAAGGATATGCTGGCCCGGCTGACCCGGGACCAAACAGACACGGCGGACAAGACCGCCGCAAACCGCAAAAGAACCCTGCCCGGCCGGGTGCTGCTGGCTGCCTGCCTGGCTCTAGCATTGGCGGTGGGCGCGGCGGCGGTGAGCCTTACCGTGGGTTGGGAGAGCTTTTTGGGCCGCACGCCCAAGGAGGCTGTCACCCCTGTGGGGGTCAGCGCCATCACCGGGGACTATACCCTCACCCTGCAAGAGAGCATCGTAGACGACACCGGCGCGGCTTTCTTGCTGGCGCTGACCCGCAACGACGGAGAAGTCATTCAGGGAGACCCGCAACTTAACGGAAATATTTATCATTGGGATGTGAAAGTGGACGGAGCGTTCCCCAACATGGGCATGTGGGACCATCAGTCCATTCTCTCGGATGACGGAAAGACGGCCTATTACTGTATGGAATTTGAGGCGCAGGGGAAGGAATGGGACACAGAGCGCGTGACAGGAAAGACCATCACCTTCCAGTGTGATGGCGTGGCGGATATGGACTGGACCGAGGAGGAATTGGCCATGACCCAGGAGACGGTCTCTCTGGCTCCGCTGGCCTTGTCTGCCCAGCAGGTGGACATGAGCTATGAAGACCTTACCACATTTGGTGAGGAAAACGACGAGCTGAGCGCCTTGGTCGCGGAGCAGGCAAGAAAGGCTACTATCCCTCTGGTCCGCATGGCCTCGCCAAGGGTCAATATCTCCGCCGTTCTCTTCACCAAGGACGGACTGGCGGTAGCGGTGGGGGACGAGGAAGGGCTTTATCGGCAAGGGCAGTACTTGATCTCTGGCGGCAGAGCCCTTTGCCTGGTGGATACCCGCACCGGAGAGACCTGGAATTGCGACGGCTATGTACACCGAGGAAAAGAAGACCCGTTCTATCTCTCGCTTTTCCGGGATTGCCCGCTGACCACGGCTGATCTGCCCTATGTGGAGGTGACTGTGTGCTATAGGGCAGAAAAAGTCCTTTCCGATCAGCCAGTAGAGCTGTCTTTTGTGGCTAATGTGTCTCAGCAGACAGAGGTGGAGCTTGACCGAGATGTGGACTTCCGTTATCACGGCGGTGATTGCTCTGTCCATGCCGTCGGTGTTAAGATCTCCCCCTTGCGGCTGCTGTTGAACATAGATCGGATCGACCGCTGGCTTCAAAAAAGCGGTGGGACTGACTATACCACGTGGGAAATGGTGAACAGGGATGGCAGTCGGACTCTGTTGAAGGTAGGAGGTTTATATCCCTGCGATGAGACCCAGGAAATTGGTCGGATCAAGCTGGTGGCTGTGAATGAGGCGGGGGACCGCCGCCTGATCGACCCCGACCAGGCAGCCGCTCTCTCCATTGACGGCGTCGAAATACCCCTGACGTAAAAAAGCGGCTTCGTCCCATGGGACGAAGCCGCTTCCTTTTGCACACTTATTCAATCGCTGAGCAGCATTCTGTCGTTGTCCAGGTCCTTGCCCAGGCGTTGCTTGAAGCGTGCGAGCAGATCGGGGACAGTCATGCCCGCACGCTCGGAGCCCGCCACATCCAGCACGATGCCGCCGGAGTCCATCATCAGCGTGCGGTTGCCAAGCTCCAGAGCCTGGTGCATATTGTGGGTGATCATCAGGGTGGTGATCTTGTGTTCACTCACCACGTCCTTTGTGATCTTCAGCACCTTTTCCGCCGTGCCCGGGTCCAGGGCCGCCGTGTGCTCGTCCAGCAGCAGCAGCCAAGGGGGGACGAAGGTGGCCATCATCAACGTCAGCGCCTGACGCTGCCCGCCGGAGAGGAGCCCCACAGGCTGCTTCATCCGGTCCTCCAGCCCCATGTCCAGAAGGGCCAGTTTGTCCCGAAAGAGGGCCCGGTCGGCCTTGGTGATGTGGCTGAGCCAGCCGCCTCGGCCCGAGGCCATGGAGAGATTCTCCTCAATGGTCATGTGGGGCGCGCTGCCCCGCATGGGGTCTTGAAAGAGCCGGCCAATGTGCTTGGAGCGCTTATAGGAGGGCATGAAGGTGACGTTCTGGCCATTGATGACGATGGAACCCGAGTCGGTGAGGAAGTCGCCGCAGATGGCGTTGAAGAGGGTGGACTTGCCCGCGCCGTTGGAGCCGATGATGGTGACGAAGTCCCCGGCGTCCAGGTGCAGGGAAAGGTCGATGATGGCCTTTTTCTCGTTCACCGTGCCCGGGTTAAAGGTCTTGGAAAGGTGAGAGATGGTCAGCATGACGTACCCTCCTTTCTGCCCTTGATGCGCCGGGAGAGCTCGGGAGCCCGGTCCTTCAGATAGGGAAGGAAGATAGCCAGCACCACGATGACCGAGCTCACCAGCTTGAGCATGGACGTGGGCATATCAAACCGAAGGGCGATGGCGTAGATCAGCCGGAACAGCACCGAGCCCACCACCATGCCCATGGCCCGGACGGACAAGGGGCCCTTGCCCATGAGGGTCCGGCCAATGAGGAGACTAGCCAGGGCGATGGTCAAAACGCCGGTGCCGTCTTTGATGTCCAGGGACTTCTGGCTCTGGGCCAGCAGACAGCCCGCCAGGGCGGTCAGGGCGTTAGACAGGCACAGACCCACCGTGGTGGTGAAGATGGGGCTGATGGAGGAAGAGCGGACCATGTCGGGATTGTCCCCGGTGGCCCGGATGGCAAGGCCCAGCTTGGTCTTCAAAAAGGCCACCAGCAGCGCGATCACCAAAGCCACGATGCAGAGGACCACCAACAGCATGGACTGCCCGGAAAGGGGCGTGCCCGCCAGGGCGTCCTTCGCCATGGTGAAGACCGTGGAGGTCTTGAAGAGGTTCAGATTGGAGCCCATGATGGCCATGTTCACCGAATAGAGCCCGGTGTTGACGATGATGCCAGCCAAAAGGGAGTCGATGCCCATGCGGGTCTGCAAAAAGGCGGTGATAAAGCCCGAGCAAAGCCCCGCCAGCATAGCCGCGGGGATGGACAGCAGGGGATAGCCCGCCATAGCCAGTACGCCGCCCACCGCGCCGCCCAGAATGAAGCAGCCGTCGGTAGAGAGGTCGCAGACGTTGAGCATGGAGTAGCTCAAAAACAAAGCCAGAGCCACCAAGGAGTAGACAAGCCCCAGCTCCAGCGCCGTCTGACCCAGGCCCAGGGCGCTCAAAAAGTCCATGGAAATGCCTCCTTTGTCAAGAGAGCGGCGAGGCCGTCAGCCCCGCCGCCTCTTTTATAGTATGCGCGTTTTACTGCAGATCGCCGAAGCTCTCGGCGGTGGTGATCTCCTGGACCTTGGAACAAAGGGGCTCAAAGGCGGCTTTGACGCTCTCGTAGTCCAGGCCCAGAGCGGCGCAGGTCTCGGTATTGATGGTGGCGGTGCCGTTGTCAAAGGTCTTGACGGCCAGGGTGGCGGGGTCGGCGCCATCGACGAGGACCTGGGCGATCATGTCGGCGGTCTCACGGCCCAGGTTGGCGTAGTCCACGCCGTAGCCCAGGAAGGCGCCGTTCAAGGCGAAGGAGTCCGCGCCGGTGTAGTGGGGGATGCCGGCCTGGGCCAGGGTCTCGTAGATGGAAAGCTCGGCGGTCATAATGGTGTTGTCGGTGGGGGTGAAAATGGCGTCCACGCCGTCGGCCACCAGGGCGTCGGCGGCCAGCTTGACCTCGTCCACGGTGGTGCCGGTGCGGTCCACATAGGCAATGCCCTTGGCGTCCAGATACTCCTTGGCGTGGGCGATGGGCGTGGTGGAGGAGTCCTGACCCTGGTCATAGAGGAAGCCGATCTTGGTGGCATTGGGGTTCTGGGCGAAGATCAGCTCCATGATGGCGTTGGTGTCCAGATAGTCGCTGGTGCCGGTGATGTTGGCCCCGGGCGCGTCCAGGCTGGCCACCAGTTGGGTGCTGACAGGGTCGGACACGGCGGAGAAGACCACGGGGATCTTGTTATCCTCGGTAGCGGCCTGCATCCGCATGGCCACGGGGGTGGCCACGCCCACCATCAGGTCCACATCGTCGGCGATGAAGTTCTGGATGATCTGGCCCATCACGGCGCTGTCGGCGTTGCAGTTGTCGTAAGAGACCTCGAACTTCACGCCCTTCTCGTCGCCGATCTCCTGGAGCCGGGTCTGGATGTTTTCCACGATCTGGTTGAGAGAGGCGTCGTCTACGTAGTTGCAGATGCCGATCTTGTAGGTGGCGCCGTCGGCCACAGGCGCGTCGGTGGCGGCGTCGGTGGGAGCGGCGGAGGGACCGGTGGCGGTGCCGCCGTCGTTGCCGCCGCAGGCGGCCAGGGAGAGGGCCAACGTAGCGCCCAGGGCCAGGGACAGGAACTTACGGATGATGTTGCGGTTTTTCATTGTGGATGACCTCCAATTTTTTTGATTTGGGCGGCAGATGGAGGGCGAAACTGTGCCGGAGTTTGCCGTAGAAAACAAAAACGCTTTTGTCCCCTACATGGGACAAAAGCGTGATGCTTCTGCGATACCACCCAAATTGACATCTTTCGATGTCCACTCGCTTCCGAGTACCATCATACTCGGCCCCGCGCTCTAACGGGAGGGGACCCGTCGGGAACTACTGAGCGAGAAACCTCGCCGTTCAGCCCGCCCTCGGAAGGCCATTCCCCAGCAACCTCGCGCCCCGCTCACACCCTCCGGGACTCGCTACGGCTCAGCTGTTCTCTGGGTACTCTACTTCCTCATCGGTTTAGCGTGATGAAGTTGTTATCCGCATTATAAACGGACCCTAGGAATTTGTCAACCCCTTTTTTCAAATTTTTTTCTGTGGGGCAAAAATGCCAGCTTGGTCTCGGACACAAGAATGGCCAGGAAGATGAGCCCAAAGCCGCAGTACATGGCGAGGGTAGGCCGCTCCGTACCAAAGAGCACGGAGAACAAAACGCCAAAGGGGGCCTCCAGGCTCAGCAGCACCGCCGCCGTGGCCGGGGCGGTGTGGGCCTGGCCCACGTTCTGAAAGAGCATAGCAAGGGCGGTGGCGAAGACGGCCAGATACCCGATGCGCAGCCAGTTCTCCGGCGCGATGGCGGTCAGGGGCATGGCCTGGCCGGTGAGGAGCACCCCCAGCCAGGAGAGAAGGGCCATGGTGGCAAACTGCAAGATGGTGAGCAGGATCACGTCGGAGCGCTGGGCATACCGGGGCACCATAATGATGTGCAGAGCGAACATCACCCCGCCCAGTATGGTCAGGATATCACCCCCCACGATCCCGAACTCGCCACCCAGGGACACAAGACCGATGCCAGAAAGGCACAGCACCGCGGCGGCTACGTTATAGACGTCAGGGCGCTTTTTGAAGAAGAGCCACACCAGGAAGGGGACCAGGATGCAGTAGACCGCGGTGAAGAAGGCATTCTTGCCCGGTGTGGTGCCCTGACTAAAGGAGAGGTCCTTCAGGCCGTAGGTCTGGAAGATATAGGCCGTCTGCATCAGCACGCCCAGGACGGCCCCGCCCTTGACCGCCGCCCAGTCCAGATTTTTCCACCGCGTCCAAAAGACCAGGGCCAGGACTCCTGTTCCCAGGGTGAAGCGGACGGCCAGCAGGAAAAAGACAGGGATATTATCCACCGCTTGGGACATCAAAAGGAAGGAAGAACCCCAGATCACGGTGGCGGCCACCATCATCAGCTGGGGCCATATTTGCTTTTTGGTTTGCGCTTGGGTCATGGCTTGACTTCTCCTTTGAGCATTGATATGATGAAAGATAAAGTGAGGTGACAGCGATGGAGTGCCTGAAACGGAATTTTTATGGCCGGGATACTCTGACGGTGGCCCGGGACCTGCTGGGCTGCGTCATGGTCCGGGAATATGAGGGGGAGCGGCTCCTGGGCCGCATTACGGAGACCGAGGCCTACATTGGCCGTTGCGACAAGGCCTGCCACGCCTATCAGTATAAGCGTACCCCCCGGACCGAGACCCTCTTCGCCCAGCCGGGCACCGCCTATTTGTATCTCATCTATGGGATGTATACCTGCCTCAACTTCGTGACCGAGGCAGCCGGCGAGCCCGCGGCGGTGCTGATCCGGGCCATCGAGCCTCTGGAGGGGGCCCAGACCATGGCCCGGCTGCGTTTTGGAACGAGTCTGGAGGCGATGACGGCCTACCAGCGCAAAAACTTCCTCAACGGCCCCGGCAAGGTCTGTAAGGCCATGGCCCTTGATAGGGGACTGAACGGCCACGACCTGCTGACGCCGCCCCTCTACGTCCTGCCCCGGCAGGGGCCGGTGGGGGAAATACACTGCGGCCCCAGGATCGGCGTGGATTACGCGGAGGAGGCCAGGGACTTCCCCTGGCGGTTTCAGATCAAGGCGTAAAGGAGCTTTCCTTTACGCCTTTTTCATGTCACGCTCCCGTTGGGCGGGCTTTTCCCGGCGGCTCCTCTCCGACTCGGGCTGGTCTCCGGGGCCTGCGGCCCCTGCGCTCGCCCTCGCTCCGGTCCATCCGCCGGGGCCCGCCTACGGGTCGCGCTTCGTCATATGCTCCGCGGCGGATTTCAGCATCAGCCGCTTGGTGCCCACGCTGTCAAAGGCGATCTCGATCAACGCGTCGCCCCCCATGGGCTTGACGGCGAGGATCAGACCGTGGCCAAAGGCGGTGTGCTGGACCTGGTCGCCCACATTGAAATCGGGCAGGGGAGAGGCCGCCTTGGGTTCCTTGGCCGCCGTGGTCCGCCCGGTGGACACCGTGGCGGCGGAGGCGGGCCGGCGGCCCTTGGTGAATACCCCCACCGAGCCCCCCGCGTCCTCGTCAAAGCCGTACTCCCGGAAGGTGCCTGTGGCCGTCTTTCGGCTGCCGCCGGGGCTATACTTGCCCGAGAAGGGGGAGGCAAAGGGGCTGTCGGAGTAACTTGAACTGCGGGCCGGGCGGTCCGGACTCCGCTCCACGGTGGCCGAGGACCAGTCCTCCAGGGGATCCCGGTGGAACAAAAACTCCTTGCCGCTGCGCTCTACGTACTCCGGTGGGATCTCCCGGACGAACCGGGAGGGCTGGTTGCAGGTGGTGTGGCCAAAGAGCATCCGCTGGGAGGCCGAGGCCAGATAGAGTTTTTCCTTGGCCCGGGTCATGGCCACATAGCAAAGCCGCCGCTCCTCCTCCATCTCATCGGCGTTGCCGATGGAGCGGATGCCGGGGAAGACCCCGTCCTCCATGCCCACCAAAAAGACCGTGGGAAACTCCAGCCCCTTGGCCGAGTGCATGGTCATCATGGACACGCAGTCCTCGCCCGCCTCGCCGTCGTCCAGAGTGGTGTAGAGGGAGATCTCGTCCAAAAAGCCCGCCAGCGTGGCATTTTCCGGGTCCTGCTCCAGATAGCCGTTGATGGAAGTCAGCAGCTCTCGGACGTTTTCCAGCCGGGTGGCGTCCTCTACGGTGTTCTTGCTCTCCAGCATCACGGCGTAGCCGGTTTTAGCGATCAACTCTTCGTAGAAGTCATTAAGGGGCATGGTGTCCAGCAGCCCATGGAGTTCGGTCATCAATCGGGTGAAGTCGGCGAGCTTACTCTGGGCCTTCATCAGCTCGGGGTAGTCCGCGGCCCGGGAGATCACCTGCCATAGAGACACACCCTGGGTCTCCGCGATGGCCTGGGCCCGGTCCAGGGTGGTGGCGCCAATGCCCCGGGGCGGGTTGTTGATGATGCGCAGCAGCCGCAGATCGTCGGCGGGGTTATGAAGGACAAAGAGGTAGGCCAGCATATCCTTGACCTCGGCCCGGTCAAAGAACCGGGTGCCGCCGTAGATGCGGTAGGGGATACCGTTTCGTTTCATGGCGTTTTCGATCTGGTTGGACTGGGCGTTCATGCGGTAGAGCACGGCAAAGTCCTTGAAGTGGGCGCCCTGAGCCACGCCGTCCAACACCCGGGAGGCCACGAACTGGGCCTCGTCGGACTCGTTCATGGCGGTGTAGTGATGGACCTTTTCCCCCTGGTCGTGCTGGGTCCACAGCTTCTTGCCCTTCCGGCCCAGGTTGTTGGCGATCACGGCGTTGGAGGCGTCCAGGATGTGCCCGGTGGAGCGGTAGTTCTGCTCCAGGCGGATGACCCGAGCTCCCTTGTACTGGCTCTCGAAGGACAGGATATTCTCGATGGTGGCGCCCCGGAAGCGGTAGATGGACTGGTCGTCGTCGCCTACCACGCAGATGTTTTCCCACTTGCCCGCCAGCAGCGAAGCCAGCCGGTACTGCAGGGCGTTGGTATCCTGATACTCGTCGATGAGGACATAGCGGAACTTGTTTTGATAGTATTCCCGCACGTCCTCATGCTGCTCCAGCAGCCGCACGGTGTGCAAAATGAGGTCGTCAAAGTCCAGCGCCCCCGCGTCCCACAGCCGCTTTTGATACTCGGTATAGACCTCGGCGGTCTTTATCAGATAGACGTCTCCCGTCTTCTTCTGCCGGCTAGCATAGTCGCCGGCCAGCAGCTCCTGGTCCTTGGCCTTGGAGATCTGACCCAGGATGGCTCGGGGCGCGAAAATTTTATCGTCCATGTTCTTGGACTTCAGGATATCCTTGATGACCCGCAGGGAATCGTCGGTGTCGTAGATGGTGAAGGAACTGTCAAAGCCCAGCTTGTCGATGTCCCGGCGCAGGATACGAAGGCAGGCGGAGTGGAAGGTGGCGGCCCACACGTCCTGGGCCAGGTCGTCTCCCAGCTTGGCGGCCAGACGGTCCTTTAGCTCGCCGGCAGCCTTGTTGGTAAAGGTGATGGCCAGAATGGACCAGGGCGCGGCGGGCTCCAAAGCGCAGAGGGACCGCATCCGGGTGCGGTCCTCCTGGCCGCCGCTTTCCACATAGGCCTTCAAAAAGGCCAGGTCCTCCACCGTGACCCAGCTCGGCACATCGTCCGAGTCCGAGCCACGGCCATAGGTGATGAGGTTGGCGATGCGCTGAATGAGTACGGTGGTCTTGCCGCTGCCCGCGCCGGCCAGCAGCAGCAGCGGTCCTTGGGTCGTCAGCACACCCTCCAGCTGCTGGGGGTTCAGCTGCGGATAGTCCAGGGCGATGGCCTGGCGGCGGAGCCGGCAGAACGCCACGGCGTCTTTTTCAAGCAGCATCCCCAATTCCTCCTTTTTCGCGTGTGGATACACAAAATAAGTGGGCACGCCCGGCACGGGCGTGCCCACAGATCATTTCTTGGTTGACCCCGGGAGCTTTACTCCTCGGTGGCGGGCTCCTCAAAGGCGGGGGCCACGGTGGTGGCGTCGCCGTCGGCGGAGGCGACCACCTCGTCGGGCTCCATGCTCTTCTCGGCGGCCTCAGCAGCTTCAGCGGCCTGGGCCTCCTCCATGAGAGCGCGGATGGACAGGGAGATCTTCTTGTTCTCCTTGTCGATGGCGGTGATCATCACAGTGACCTCCTGGCCCTCGCTGACCACGTCCTCAGGCTTCTCCACCCGATGGTCGGAGAGCTGGGAGATGTGGATCAGACCGTCCACGCCGGGCAGGACCTCGGCAAAGGCGCCGAAGGTCATGAGCTTGACCACCTTGGCGGTGACTACGCTGCCCACGTCGTACTTCTCCACGAACTGGGCCCAGGGATCCTGGCTGTGGTCCTTCATGCCCAGGGAGATCTTGTGCTTTTCCTTGTCGAAGGAGAGGACGTACACGTTGACGCTGTCGCCCACGTTGACCACCTCGGAGGGGTGCTTGATGCGCGACCAGGAGAGCTCGGAGATATGGACCATGCCGTCCACGCCGCCGATGTCCACAAAGGCGCCGTAGTTCACCAGGGATTTCACCACGCCGTCGTAACGCTTGCCCACCTCGATGCTGTCCCACACCTCGGCGGCCTTGGCGTCGCGCTCCTCCTGCTCCACAGCGCGGATGGAACCCACCACGCGGCGACGGTGGCTATCCACCTCGGTGATGCGAAGGCGGACCTTCTTCTTGAGCATCTGGCTCAGATCGGCGCCCCGGGGCTGGCCGGACTGAGAGGCGGGGATGAATACCCGAACGCCTCGCACGCTGGCCACGATGCCGCCCTTATTTTCCTCGGTGATGATACCCTCCAGGATGGACTTGTCGTCCACAGCGTTTTCAATGTCTTCCCAGCTCTTGACACTGTCCAGCTTCTTCTTGGAGAGGGTGACAACGCCCTCGCCGTCGTTGACCCGGACCACGAATACCTCGATCTCCTGACCCACCTTGACCAGGTCTTCCACCTTGGCCTCAGGGTCGTCGGTCAACTGGTCCAGCGGAATATACGCTGCGTGCTTGGTGCCCAGGTCCACAGAGACTTCCGTGGGGCTGATCTCTGTGACGATGCCCGTTACCTTATCCCCCGTATGCAAAGTTTTGATCGATTTCTCCAGCATTTCCTCGAAGGATTCCTCGATCTCAATCATGTTGTTCTCGTCGCTCATTGTGTCATAGACCTCCTTTATTATCCACCCGGGTGTGGAAGCGCCCGCGGTGATGCCTACCTTGGCCATCCCGGAAAATTGAGATGGGTCCAACTCCGCGGCCTGGGTGAGCTGTACCACAAGTCCGCATTGCGCGCGGCAAAGCTGGGCGAGGCGCTTGGTATTGGAGCTTTTGGGGTCGCCGATGACGATCATGGCGTCGCATTGGGCGGCCAGCTCCGCAGCCTCTTTTTGCCGCTGGCAGGTAGCGTTACATATTGTATCAAAGATTTTGAGATTTGTACACACCTTTTTTGCAAATTCTACGCAAGTTTTCCATTGGCTGGGGATGGCGGTGGTCTGGGATACCATAGTCAGCGGCAGATTTTGGCGGTTTTTGTCCTCGCTGAGCCATTTTTCAAGGCCTTCCAGCCCTTCTACCACAACAGAGGAAGAACACCAGCCCGCAATGGCCCGGACCTCGGGATGGCTGGGCGTGCCCACGATCAGGGGGATGCGCCCCTCTTGTCCGGCCTGACGGACCAGGTCGTGGATGCGCCGGACGTTGGGACAGACCGCGTCGGCGACCTCCCAGCCGCCCTGCTCCAGGGCCTCATAGACTCGCTGAGGCTCGCCGTGGGAGCGCAGCAGCACCGTAGCGTTCGCTGGCAGGTCGTCCAGGGACTGGCAAAGGGCCATGCCCTGGCGCTGAAGCTGGGCGATGACGTGGTCGTTGTGAATGATAGGGCCCAGCATGGCGCAGGGCCTGCCAGAAGCCGCCAGGGTCTGGGCCATGTCTACCGCCCGGCGCACGCCGTAACAAAAGCCAGCGGTCTTGGCCAGGGTCACGTTCATAAGAAGCCCTCCAACAAGCAACCGGTTGGGTGGAGCGAGCATAAAAAGCCAGCGGATCTTGCCAAGACCATGTCCATTATGTAGCCTCCGCCAGGGCCTTGATGCGCGCCAGGAGGTCGTCGGCAATGGGCTGGTAATCCTCGGCGGTGGGTTTGCCGTCGTGGCCGATCTGGGGCGTGTAGGCCTCCCCAAAGGTGATGGTGGTCCGGCGGAACCAGCCAAGCCGGGGCGGCACATAGACCGGTACGATGGGGACTCCCGTCCGCACCGAGAGCATAGCGGCGCCCGTCTTGGCCTCATGGTCGGCGCCGCCCTTGACCCGGGTGCCCTCGGGGAACATCAGCAGCTTGCCGCCGTCCTTGAGGATGCGCATACACTCCTTGATGGCCTTCACATCCGACTTGCCCCGCTCCACAGGGATACAGCCCACCTTCTTGAACATCCAGCCCGCCACGGGCATATGCAAAAGCTCGGCCTTGGCCATGATGTAGGGGTGGCGTTTGCGGCCCAGGGAGAAGACGATGAAGAGGGGGTCAGAGTACCGGGTGTGGTTGCCGCACAGCAGACAGCCGCCCTGGGGGATATTCTCCAGCCCCACTACCTTCCGGGGATGGACCAGGGTAAAAAAGGGCCAGACAATGGCGTAAAATACGCGAAACCAAAATTCACTCATAGTCCAAGCCGCTCCTTTGCCAGATCGATCAGCGCTCCAAAACTTCCGTCCAGATCCAGATCGGTGGTATCCACCACCACCGCGTCCCGGGCCTGCCTCAGAGGCGCCGCTGCGCGGTGGGAGTCCCGCCAATCCCGATCCAGCACGTCCTGGAGGACCGAGGCATATTCCGCCTGCTGGCCCCGGGCCAGCAGCTCTTCATAGCGCCTGCGGGCCCGGACCTCAGGCTGGGCAGTGAGGAAGACCTTCAGCGCCGCGCCGGGGAGCACTACCGTGCCGATGTCCCGGCCATCCATGATCACATTGTGTTCCAAAGCAAAGCGCCGCTGCATTTCCAGCAGGAAATCCCGAACGCCTGGAATGGCCGAGACCTGGCTGGCGGCGTCGGAGACGGCGTGCTGGCGGATGGCCTCGGTGACGTCCTCGCCTTGCAGATACATATGCTGAAGGCCGTCGTCGGCGTAGGCGGTGGTAATGGCGAGACTGGGCAAAAGGGGCAGGACCCCCGCCTCGTCTCCCGGGGCCACGCCCTGGCGCAGAGCCGCCAGACCCACGGTGCGGTAGATGGCGCCGGTGTCTACATACAAAAAGCCCAGCTCCTTGGCCAGGCGTTTGGCCAGGGTGGACTTGCCGGCCCCGGAGGGGCCGTCGATGGCGATGGCGCGGTAGGTCATGGCGTTGCTCCTTTCCAGGCTTGTCCGGCGTGGGTCCCGGCGGCGTGGCCGGTGGCCCAGGCGATCTGCAGATTAAACCCGCCGGTATAGCCGTCTACGTCCAGCACCTCTCCGGCGAAGTAGAGGTTTTCCACCAGCTTGGACGCCATCGTTTTGGGATCGACTTCCTTGACGCTGACCCCACCGGTGGTGACGATGGCCTCCTCCACCGGCCTTGGTCCCAGAATGGGGAATGCCAGGTCCTTCAAGGTCTGGCAGAGACCCCGGCGGGCCTCTTTGGTCAGAGAATTGAGCTTCAGATGCTCCGGGATGCCGGCGCGTTCCAGCACCACGGGGGCCAGGAGCCGGGGGACCAGCGTGAGGGCGTAGTTGGCCATGTCCCGGTTGGCGTAGTCTGCCAGATCCCGCACCATGCGTGCCTCCAGTTGGGCCAGGTCCAAAGCGGGCTTGAGGTCGATGTGGGCGGTGTAGCGCTCCCGGTCAAAGTGCCGCAGATGGGCGCTGGCGGACAGTACCAGCGGTCCCGACAGGCCGAAGTGGGTAAAAAGCAACTCGCCCTGGTCGGCGAAGAGGCTCTTGTTTTTCTGGCTCAGGACCGTCAACTTGACGTTTTTCAGAGACAGCCCCTGCAAGGGGGCGCAGCCCTCTGCCTCCAGAGGGACCAGCGACCCCCGGGGCGGGACGACAGTGTGGCCCGCGGCCTGGGCCAGGGCGTAGCCGTCGCCGGTGGAGCCGGTGGCGGGATAGGAGACCCCGCCGGTGGCGACGATGACGGCGGCGCAGGGAAAGACCCCCGTGTCGGCGATTACGGCGGAGACCTTGCCGTCTTTGTATTCCAGGGCCTTGGCCCGAGCCTCCACGACCTCCACTCCCGCTTTGCGCAGCGCGTAAAACAGCGCGTCGATCACATCGGAGGACTTGTCGGACACAGGGAAGACCCGGTTGCCCCGTTCCACCTTCAACGCCACGCCCAAACTCTCAAAAAAGGCCATGGTATCGGCCGGAGAAAAGGTGGACATGGCGCTATATAAAAACTTGCCGTTTCTGGGAATGGCGGCCAGGACCTGGTCTACGCCGCAGCAGTTTGTGACGTTACAGCGGCCCTTGCCGGTGATGTAGAGCTTGCGGCCCAGCTTGGGATTGCGCTCCAAAAGGATGACCGCCGCGCCCTGCTGGCGGGCAAGGAGCGCCGCCATCATGCCCGCCGCGCCGCCGCCGATGACGACGATGTGGCCGGTCAAGACCGGTCCTCCACCGTCTCGTAGACCTCATATTCGGCCCAGATATGCTCCAGCTTTTCCAGGTTTTCCGAAAGCTCCTGCTTCTTGACCCGGGCAATGGCGACAATAAGGGCGTTCACCAGGCTCAAGGGGGCCACCAGAGAGTCCACAAAGGAGACCATGTCGCTCTTGGCCAGCAGCAGCCGCTGGGCGGCGGCGGAGAGGGGAGAGGCCTCGGAGTCGGTGATGGCGATGACCTGGGCGCCCCGGTCCCGGGCAAACTCCATGGCCTTCACCGTGCGCTTGGAGTAGCGGGGGAAGCTGACGCCGATGACCACATCCTCCGGCCCCACCCGGAGAAGCTGCTCAAAGATCTCGCTGGCGGAGGAGATGGATACCAAGGTAGCGTTGTCAAAGATGAGATTGAAGTAGAAGGCAAGGAAGGTGGCGATGGCGCTGGCGGAGCGGACGCCCAGGATGTAGATGCGCTTGGCCTTGACGATGTCCTGCACGGCCCCTTCAAAGTGGGCGCGGTCGATCTGCTCCAGGGTCATGCGCAGCTTATCCATGTCCGAGTGCATGACCATGGAGAGAATGTCGTGGCTGCCGATGCGGTCGTCGCTGACCTCGATGCGCTGGACGGAGGTGAGTTTGTTGCGGATCATCTCCTGAAGGGTGCGCTGCATGGCGGGGTAGCCGTCATAGCCAAGCTCCGCGGCAAAGCGGACCACGGTGGATTCGCTGACCTTCACCGTCTGGCCCAGCTTGCTGGCGGTCATAAAGGCGGCTTTGTCATAGGATTGCAGGATATAGTTCGCGATGAGCTTCTGGCCCTTGGAAAAGGTGGGCATTTGGTTTTCAATAACGGATAGAATATCCCGATTCATGGCGGTATGAAACCTCCCAGACGCAAATTCGTGTAATCCTTATCATACCCCAAACGGGGAACAAAAGCAAGTGGTTTTGCAGGAAAAATTTCAGGCTCTTGCATGCTCAGAGGGCCTTGAGCGCGGCCACCTCCGCGTCGGTCAACCTCCGCCACTGTCCCCGGGGCAGATCGCCCAGGGTGAGCGACCCCTCCCGGAGGCGCTTGAGGCGGGTGACCTCCAGCCCGGCGGCGGCGCACATCCGGCGGACCTGGCGGTTTTTCCCTTGCCAGATGACAATGGAGAGGCGGCCTGGCGCCAGCACCCGGACCTGGGCCGGGGCCAGAGGTACGCCGTCCAGGGCCATGGGGCCCTCCAGAATGGGCAGCGCGGCGTCTATATCGCCGGCGACGGTGACGATATACTCCTTTTCCACCTGGTGACTGGGATGGGTGAGGCGGTGAGTCAGCTCGCCATCGTTGGTCATCAGCAGCAGACCCTCCGAGTCCCAGTCCAGACGGCCCACCGGCCAGACCCGAGCGGGACAGTCCGCCACCAGATCGGCCACGGCAGGCCGGCCCTTTTCATCGGAAAGCGTGGTGATATAGCCCCGGGGCTTGTGGAGCATCAGGTATGTAAGGGTGCTGGGAGCGCGGACAGGCGCGCCGTCTACGCGCACCACGTCCCGGTCCAGGTCGGCCTTTTGGCCCAAAGCCGCAATGTGGCCGTTGACGGTGACGCGGCCCGCGGTCAGGTATTCCTCTGCCTGCCGGCGGGAGCAGATCCCGGCGGCAGATAAGATCTTTTGCAACCGCTCTTCCAAAAGGTGTCAGCTCCCTTCAGCGTTTTTTATTTTCCGGCGCGGCGGCGGCGGCCACCACAGCGGTACGGCCGATCTCCTGGCCGTTCAGGTAAAACGTCAGGCTTCCCAGGACCTGGCCCCGGTTCACGGGTGCTTGGACATGGCGGGGCAGCTCCATTTTGGCGGTGACGGCCTCGTCAGCGGTGAGGCACCAGCGCACGTCGCTTTGGGTCTCCACCCGGACCGCTGGGACCAGACTGCCCGAGACCGCTACCAGACCCAGGCCCTTGCCAGCACGGCAGAGAAGGTGGGAGCGGCAGATGGAAAAGCCGTAGTCTAAAAGAGCGGTGTGGTCCCGCCAGTCGTCGCCATCATTCAGGGTGACGGCGATGAGGGTGGTCCCGCCCCGGGTGGCGGCGGAGACCAAGGTCCGCCCCGCTTTTTTGGTAAAGCCCGTCTTCAATCCAACGCAGCCGGAATAACTCCAAAGGAGCTTGTTGTGGTTTTGGATGGTCCGGGTCCCCAGGGTCACGGACTTGGTGGCGGCGATTTCCGCCAGGACAGGCTGGGCTAAAAAAGCCTGGGCGCATAAGGCCATATCATAGGCGCAGGAGAAGTGCCCCTCCTGCTCCAGACCGCTGGGGTTCATAAAGTGGGAGTGGGTCATGCCAAGGCGCTGGGCGGTGCGGTTCATGGCCTGGGCAAAGGCCTCCACGCTGCCAGAGCAGTGGATGGCAATGGCGTTGGCCGCGTCGTTACCCGAGCGCAACAGCAGGCCGTAAAGGAGATGCCGCAGGGGCAGGACCTCTCCGGCGGTGAGGTACATGGAAGACCCCTCCGCGCCCACGGCGGCGGGGTCCACGGTCACTGGGGCGTCCACATCCGGGCACAGCTCCGCCGCCGTCAGGGCGGTGAGGAGCTTGGTGATGGAGGCAATGGAGTGGACCTCCCCTTCATTTTGGGCGTAAAGGACCCGGCCCGAGGACGCCTCCATCAGGATGGCGCACCGGGCCGAGGTAGATACCGCCTGGGCGGCGGGGATGGGGACGAAAAGGGCGCAAAGGGCCCAGGAGAGCAAAAGGGATAGGATCTTTTTGCGCATATGGTCAACACACCTCGCGGCTTTGGTGGAGTTGGCCTTAGTATGCCGTTAAAACCCTTCCTTATCCCGCTTGCGCTGGTCGAAGAAGGCGGTGACTTTGTCCACCACGTCGGGGACCATATCCACCGCGCGGTCGATGGGACCCGCCGGAGGCATCCCCACCGGCAGCAGCCGCACGTTCTCGCCCCGGACGATGAGGAAGGCCACCGGCTCTACCTTCACCCCCGCGCCGGCGCCGCCGCCGAAGTTGTTTTTACCCTCGATGCGCGGAGTCTTGCCAAACTCGCTGCCGCCGCTGGCAAAGCCCAGAGACAGCTTTGAGATGGGGATGAGCATTAGGCCGTCCGGGGTCTGGATGGGCTTGCCCACGATGACGTCCACGTCCAGCATCTCTTTGATCTTTTGCAGGGTGGTGGTCATCATGTTGTCGATGGGATGTTCGCTCATAACTTACGCCTCTTTTCTGGTTTTATCCGCTTTCTCCCGCTTGATACGAGAGACATTTGACATGAATTTAACAAGCAGTGGGATACCCAGGGTGATCACCTGACCCAGCCGCATCGTCAGCGTGGCGTCGGCATAGACGGTGGGGGCGGTCTGGTCAAAGTCCACCGAGCAGCCAAGGCGGCTCTTTTTGACCTTAAAGTTCTGGTCGATCAGGGCCCACAGACCGCCCAGGGCGGCTTGAGCCCGACCGTAGCCGATGGCGGCGTCGGCGGGATCGGCGGCGGCCCAGGTAACGTGGAGCTCCAGCTCCCGGATGGTCAGCCGCTTCTTGATCCCCTGAAGGGCGGGCTTGACCAGCGGCAGCGCGGCCCGGACCGTATCCAGCGCGCCGCCCTTTTTCTTCGCCTGCTCCTCCGGTGGAGCTTCGCTCTCCTTTGGCTTCTTTTCCCGTGGCTTTTTCTTTTGCTTATCTTTTTTGGGAAAAAGACGCAGCCGGATCAACCAGAGCTTCGCCCAGACCAGCGGCCCGTCCTCATCATACCGGACTCGGACCCCCAGAGGGAGCAGGGCCAGGGCGGCCAGTACCAGAACAATGATACCCAGGATCTTCATTTATAAGTCCCCATAGTCGTCTTCCTCTTCGTCGCTGTCCTCGCCGTCCTCGATCAGTTCCTCAAAGGTCTGGAGCGTAGGGGAAGCATCGGCCTCCCCGTCAGGCTCGGTCTCCTCCGGGGTCTGAGCCTGGGGCTCGTCGGTGGCGGGGAAGTCCTCCTCGGACAGGGTGGCGGCAGCCTCTTCCGCAGCCAGGCGGGCGGCGGCCTCGATGAGCTCGTCGTCGGTGACGTCGGCCATTTCCTCGGTGGCCCGGAGCTTTTCAATGCTGGCCTGGAGCTCCAGCGTGATCTGACCGTCCTCCGGGGTGGAGTTAGGAAGCTCCGGCAGGTCGGCGATGGAGCTGAGCCCGAAGGAACGCAGGAAATTCTTGGTGGTGCGGTAGAGGATGGGCCGGCCGGGCACGGCCAGACGGCCGCACTCCTCGATCAGTTCCCGCTCCAGCAACAGCCCCACAGTGTAGGAACTGTCCACGCCCCGGACCTGGTCCACATAGGCCCGGGTGGTGGGCTGGAAGTAGGCGATGATGGACAGGACCTCCAGCGCCGGCTGACTGAGCTTGGCGGGCTTTCTCGATTCAAAAGTCTGGCGGACGGTCTCGGCGTATTCCGGCGCGGAGCACATCTGCCAGGCGTTGTCCAGCTGAATGACCCGGATGCCGTGGTGCTCGTAGCTGAGCTGGTCGGCCAGATTGCGGCATAGCTCGTCCACCGTCTCCCGGTCCAGATCCAGCGTCATGCACATCCGCTCCACGCCCACAGGCTCGCCCGCGGCGAACAAGATGGCCTCGATGGCGTGCTGGGTGTCTTTGAGTTCCATGATCGTCGCCTCCTTTTAGTAGCTGTCCAGGTCCATGTTGGGCAAGTCCGAGCCGTCGTCGATACAGGTGACGGTGCAGTCCTCGGCGGTGCCCGCCAAGAGGATGCGGCAGGCCTTGCACAGCTCCAGCACCGCCAGAAAGGTGGCCACGATCTCGCTGCGGCTGCGGCTTCCCTTAAAAAGGGAGAGGAACCGGGCTACGCCGAAGGAGCGAAGGCGCTCGATGACCTCGCTGGCTTTGTCGCTGACGGGGTAGGGCTCCCGGCCCACGATGCCCTCAAAGGCCGCCATAGGGGGTGGCATGCGGTTATCCAGCCGCTCCATGGTCAAGGAGATGGCCCGGTAGAGGTCCTCGGGCTTATGCTGATAGTGGTAGATCTTGTTGACAGGCAGATGCTCGGGAGTTTTTGTGATATAGTCGCGGCCGTAGAGATACCGCTCGCCCAGCTGGGGCGCGATGGCCTGGATCTTCAAATAGCTCTCATGGCGCTGGTGGGCTTCCAGGTCGGCGATGAGCTGCTCCATCTCGCTCATGGCCTCCTCGTCGTGGATGGACAGGAGCATCCGGGTCTTGATATAGACCAGATGCGCCGCCATGGTGACAAACTCGCTGGCCACGTCCAGGTCCAGCTCCTTGCGGCGTGCCATCCAGGCCAGATATTGGTCCAGGATCAGGGAGATCTGGATATCCTTGATCTCCATTTTGTTTTTGGAGAGCAGGCTCAAAATGAGGTCCAGAGGGCCGTTGAAGTCCTCCATGGCATCCTCCTTGGCCTTGACCACGTGCTCCAGATGGAACGTGAGCTCCTCCACGGCTCTCACCTCACTTTCGGCTTGGAATGGACGTTAAAACAGGGGATAGGGGAAGAAGCTGATGGTACAAAGGAAATTGGTGACGTGGGAGATCAGGAAGGTCAGGGGCTGGTCCAGCCAGCCCAGCCAAACGGCGGCCAGCACCGCTACCATGACATAGCGTTCGTAAGCCATGACAGTGTAGTAGGCCCTGTCGGGGAGGAGGGCAAAGACCACCCGGGAGCCGTCCAGGGGCGGGACGGGGAAGAGGTTGAACACCCCGAGGCCCACGCTGAGGATGGCGGCATTTTCCAGGAACTGGGTCAGATAGAGAAGGGTGTACCCGGCCCACGCCGGGTACCCGCCGAGGAGCCCCCCCATCATCCACCGAAATGTCCCACCACCCAGCAACAGAAAGAGCCAGGCCAGCAGGAAGTTGCTCACAGGCCCCGCCAGGGCGGTGATGGCCATGTCCCGCTTGGGAGCTTTAAAGTAGCGCATATCCACCGGCACCGGCTTTGCCCAGCCCACCCCGGCTGTGACCATCAGGATCAAACCAAAGGGGTCGATGTGCCGAATGGGGTTCAAAGTCAGCCGCCCGGCAACCTTGGCCGTGGGGTCGCCCAGGCGGTAGGCGGTCAGGCCGTGGCATAGCTCATGAATGGTGAGACAGATCAGGGCCGCTACGGCGGAAAACAGCGTGGTGAGCATCCGCTGCCAATCCATATTGGCCATAAAATCGGAAAGAGAACCCACCGTGCCGCCTCCTTGACTATAATTTTCCAAGATAATTCATCATATCACACCTGGTTGCAAAAAACAAGTGCGAAAGACTGTGCCGGGGGTAGAAAGACCGACCGCTGGCGACAGGTATAAAAAACCGCGTCCCCTGCGTTTAACAGGGGACGCGGACGTTTTGCGGGGGAGGGATGGCTTAGCCCAGGGCGCTCAGGTCGAGATCACCCAGGCTGTTGGCCAGATCTTCCATCTGGCTCTGGCAGTCGTCGCAGATGTTGATCTTTTCGCCCAGGACCTCAATGCTCTTGCAGCTCTTGGTCTCGCCGCAGATGTCGCACTTGGTCTTACCGCCGCAGGCGGCCAGGGAAAGGATCATGACCAGGGCCAGCATCAGAACAACAAATCTCTTCATGTGTATGTACCTCTTTCTTCTCAATTTATTGACGCTCTAACGAACGCCACGCCATTGTAACAAATTTCGACATCCCTGTCAAGTCTTGCCTTGCCCCCACCGCAGGGCCCAGAAGGCCACGGCGCTGGCGGCGGCCACGTTGAGGGAGTCCACGCCGTGGGCCATGGGGATCTTCACGGTGTGGTCGCACCGGGCGATGGTGGTCTCGCCCAGACCGTCGCCCTCGGTGCCCAGGACGATGGCCAGCTTGTCCGCCGCGCGAAGGGCGGGGTCGTCGATGTCTACCGTATCATGGCGCAGGGCCATGGCCACCGTCTGGAAGCCCAGGGCGTGGAGCCGCTCCAGCCCGGGACCGGGCCAGTCCTCCAGCTTGGCGCCGATGCGGGTCCAGGGGACCTGGAACACCGTGCCCATGCTGACCCGGGCCGAGCGGCGGTAGAGGGGATCGCAGCAGGAGGGGGTCAGCAGTACCGCGTCCATCCCCAGCGCGGCGGCGGAGCGGAAGATGGCGCCGATGTTGGTGTGGTCCACGATGTTTTCCAGCACGGCCACCCGGTGGGCGCTTTGGCATAGCGCCTCCACCGTGGGCAGGGCAGGGCGGCGCATGGCGCACAGCACCCCCCGGGTCAGCGGATAGCCGGTGAGGTTGGCAAGCAGGGCGTCATCCGCGGTGTAAACAGGCACGTCGCCGCACCGGGCGATGATGCCGGCGCCCTGGCCGGTCAAATGCTTGCGTTCCATCAGCAGACTCACCGGTTCATAGCCCGCGTCCAGCGCCCGGTCGATGACCTTGGGGCTTTCGGCGATGAAGATACCAAGCTCCGGCTCCAGGCGGCTGCGCAGCTGGGCCTCGGTGAGCCGGGCGTAGGCGTCCAGCTCCGGGGCGGCAAAGTTTGTGATCTCGATGATGTTGGACATAGGTCCACCTCGTTTCCGCGGGAGATACTGGGACCATTATAGCAATTCCCTCTGGAGAAAACAAGGACCCCGAAACGCCGGGTGACGTTTCGGGGTCTGCGTTTGCGTGTTTGCGGGAATAGGGGTCTCTATTCCAGAATGCCCGCGTCCGGATCAACACCCAGGTCGCCGGTCAGATCGCCCTCCAGAGCGCCGCTGAGGTCGATGTCGTCAGGCTCGGGGGAGGGAGGCGCGGGGATGAACTCGTCCAGCCAGGCCTCCTGGGGCTGTCCGGCCAGCAGGGCGGGGAGGTTGATGATGGGCCCGTCCATATCATAGGGCAGCTTCAAATCCACCGACAAGGACCGGGGCTGGCCGTCCTTTTCGTCGGTGACGGTCAGGTCCATGTGGAAGCTCTGGCCGAGGCAGGTGGTGGAGACCCGCTCACGGGCCAGCGCGGTCAGGGGCTTTTCCTCTCCCTTGACCGTGACGTCCACACGGTAGAAGGACTTATACTCGGTGCCGTTATATTCGATGGTCTTGTTGTCGATATAGATCGTGTGGCCCCGGCCAATGACCATCATCACAGCGCCCAGGGCGATACACAGCAACACCACGGCTGCCGGGATCAGGATCTTACGCAGCTTCATGCCTGAGCGCCCCCTTCCTCTTTCTGGGCCTTCTGGGCCTGGGCCAGCAGCGCGCCGGTACCCGACTTCGCCCGGCGTTTCTTGGCCTCATACATGACCAGGGCAAGGGTGATGATGCCGTAGGAGACGAACACCCGGAAGTATTCGCCGATCTGGGGCGAGGCGGTGAGGTTCTGGCCTGCCTTGGGGGCCACGATGAACATGGTGTGGAACAAAATGACGCCCAAAAAGACGTTGCCGATGGAGGCCTTTTCCACACTGGCGCCGCCTACCAGCAGCGCGGCGATGCAGAACATACCGATCTGGGAGTGCGCGGTGTAGGTGGGGAAGTTGCCCAGGTTCTGGCAGTAGATGATCATGCCGAAGCCGGCGAAGACGGTGGAGATGATGATGGAGATGATGCGGGTGCGCTCTACCTTGATACCCGCGTCCCGGGCCACCTCCATGTCCTGGCCCACCGCCCGCATATCCTGGCCCAGCTTGGTCTTGCGGAACCAGACGATCACCAGACAGAAAACGGCGATGATCGCAAAGGTCAGCAGGGGGATCTTCACCCCGCCGACAGTCAGCGCCCACTGGTTATCCAGACACTGACGCATGTTGGAGAGGTCGGTGGTGGTCCGCACGCCGTAGCCGCGGGGCAGTTTAATGGTGTGGTGCATGATGGGGATGACAGAGCCCATCATATAGAGCACCACGAACTGGTAGACGCCGCCCATGAAGAAGTTGAGGACATAGCCGGTGATCATCTCACGGCCCCTGGCCATATTCATGAGCTTGCCGCACAGCAGGCCCAGCAGCACCGACAGCGGGATAGAGATCAGCATAGCCAGCACCACGCCGGGAATGCCCCAGATCTGCCAGTCAGAGACCAAGATGAGGGCGATCTCACCGGCCATAGCGCCCAACGTCATGCCGAAGTTCAATCCCATGCCCGCCATGATGGGGATCAGCAGGCTGAGCATCAGGAAGATGTTCCGGCCCATACGGGTGACCACCTGGTTGAAAAGATAGCTCCAGGAGAAGCCGGAGAGCCAGATGCAGACGCCGCAGATGATGATGAACATGATGGGGACCATGTTGTTGCGCAAAAAACTGAGGAGCTTAGAGCCAAATGATTTATTGTTGTTCATTTCGATCCCTCCGTCTTTCTCGTCAGAGCGTAGATGATCATGCCCTGGGAGACGATGACGCGGATGACCTCGCTCATATCGCCCACGTTCAGCATGGAGTTCATCACCGTAGGCGTCATGGTCACAAGACCCTGGAACAGGAACGTACCGATGACCACGTTGGCGATGCTGGCCTTATTCACGCTGGCGCCGCCGATCAGGATAGCGGACACCGCGGGCAGAGCCATATTCAGCGGGGCGTTATAGGCCTGGACAAAGCCAAAGCCCTGCTGATAGACCAGGATACCCACAGCGCCCAGCCAGGTGGACAAGATCACCGACAGGGTGCGGGAGCGGTCGATATTGATGCCAGAGGCCTTGGCAAAGGTGGGGTTGGAGCCCACGGCGGTCATGGCCGTGCCCGTCTTGGTGTGGAGGAAGGCCCACACGCCGAGGGCCAGCAGGGCGAAGAACAGGATGGAGCCCGTGGGGATGACCAGGTTGACGCCGATGAAGTTCAGATCGATCTTCAAGAAGTTGGAGAGCACATCGGCGTAGAAGTTGTCCAGGGGGATCATCTGCTTCAGTCCCTCGCCGGTGTAGGCCATAACGAGGTTGGGGTTGGAGTAGGGAATGAACAGCCAAACCATGCACATAAAGGACACCGAAGAGAGGCCCACATAGGTGGCCACCATCATCTCGCCGCCCTTGATCCTGTTCAGCAGCGCGCCGTAGCCGCCGCCAAAGAGGATGGCGAAGGGGGTGGAGATCAGGATGGCGATGAAGAAGCACATCCCGCCGGTAAAGCCCAGCTGGATAGCCAGCGTGCCGCCCAGCAGACCGGCCAGAATGCCCAGCTGGAGACCGAAGTTCAGTCCGCAGCCGGAGTGGACCATGGGCACCATGGCCAGCACCAGCACCGCGTTCCAGCTGAAGCGGGCGATGACGTTGGTGATCTGGGTGGCGAAGTCGGCCCCCGAGAAGGGAGCCAGGATAAAGAGGAGCATCAAAAAGAGGGTGATGATCAAGCGGGGGAGGCCGTAGGCGGCCACCAGCGCCTGGAGGGGGGACAGCTGCGCCTTCTCCAGCTCCGTAAGCTTGCGCACGGGCGGGATGGTCTTCATCTCGTCGCTGAATTTGGAGGGACTATTCAAATTGTAGTCTTTCTTTTCACTCACGCTGACCCACCCCCTTTACACGACCTGGCTGACCATGAGCATACCAAAGTCCTCGGAGGAATCGGTAGCCGGGCGAATGCCGGCCACTCTTCCGCCGGAGATGATGGCGATGCGGTCACAGGTCTGCCGCAGCTCCTCAAGCTCTGAGGAGATCATCACAACGGTGACGCCGCTTTCGCGGTTGAAGCGCTTGAGGGCGTCCAGCACCAGAGATTTCGCGCCCACGTCGATGCCCCGGGTGGGCTCGGAGACGAAGAGGAACTTGGGCTCCAGGGCAAAGGCCTTGGCCAGACAGATCTTCTGCTGGTTGCCGCCGGAGAGCTCCTTGGCCTTTTGCTTGGAGCTGGTGCATTTGATCTGAAGCTCGTCAATATACTTCTGGGTGACGTCGTGGATGGCCTTCTCGTCGCGCCAGGTAAAGAGGCCAAATTTTTTCAGGAACTTGTTTTGCACCTGCATGGCGGTGAAGGCCACGTTCCACTCCAGGGTCTCGTCCAGCAATAGACCCACACCCCGGCGGTCCTCCGAGACAAAGGCCAAGGAGGCGTTGAGGCAGGCGCGGGGACTGCCCAGGGGCAGTTCCTGGCCGTCGAAGATCACGCTGCCGCCGGCGGGATAGAGGCCCATGACGCCGTTGGGGATGCCCAGCTTGCCCTGGCCGGCCAGACCGCCAATGCCCAAGATCTCGCCCCGGCAAACGTCCAAGTTGACGTCCCGGACGATCTCGCCGGGCATGTCCACCCAAAGGTCCCGAATAGACAGGATGGGGTCGGAGAACTGTTGGCTGTCGGCCCGCGGGGAGGCGGAGGAGGTCTGGACGTTGCGGCCCACCATCCAGCGGGTGATCTCAGGCACGCTGGTGTCCTTGGCGGGTACGTCCTGGACCACATAGCCGTCGCGCATGACCACCACCTTATCGCACACCGCCAGGATCTCCTGGAGCCGGTGGGTGATAAAGATGACGGCAATGCCCTGGGCGGACATATTGCGGATGGAGGCCAGCAGAGCCTCGGCCTCCCGCTCGGTCAGAACGGCGGTGGGCTCGTCCAGGATCAGGAGCTTAAGCTGGTCCTTGCTCAGCTCCCGGGCGATCTCGGTGAACTGCTTGTGGCCCACGGGCATTTCGCTGATGGTCATGTTGGGGTCGATCTCCACGCCCATCTTTTCGATGGCGGCGCCGGAGCGTGCCTTCATTTCCTTCCGGTCCAGGGTGTTGAGCCGCGGACCGAAGACCTGGGACAAAACGCTCTTGCGCTGTGGCTCTCGGTTGAGAAGGATGTTTTCAGTGGCGGTAAAGCCCGGGATCAGGGAGAACTCCTGGTGCACCATGCCGATACCGGCGGTCAGAGCGTCAAAGGGGGTAGCGAACTCCGCCTTCTCACCGTTGATGAGGATCTCTCCTTCATAGCCGCCGGTTTCCCGGATCACGTCCATGCCGAAGAGGATCTTCATCAGCGTGCTCTTACCCGCGCCGTTTTCGCCGCAGAGCCCCAGGACTTCTCCCTCATTCAGAGTGAGGTTGATGTCGGTGAGGACCTGATTGCCGAAAAAGTCCTTCTTGATGCTGCGCATCTCCAACAAAGGAGCAGTTTGGTTACCTATCTGAATCACATCCTTTGTTTAAAAACAGGGGGGAGGATGCCCTCCCCCCTGTCTCTTGATTACCTGTCGTAAAAGCGCTGGGGAAACTTACTTCACAGTGAAGTACTTCTCGGGGACCTCCACCTCGGTGGCGCCCATGAACTTACCGGGGTTACCCATGATATAGGTGTCCTGGTAGATCAGGAACACGTTGTCGGCCTTGACGCCGGTGTCGGCGTTGGTGTAGCCCGAGCCGTTCCAGGAGGCCTTGGGGGAGAACTCCTTCAGAGCGGCGGCCACGTCGTCCATGTTGGTGATCTCACTCTTGCCCTCGATGACGTTGATGGCGTGCTGAGCAAGACCGGCGGACACGCAGTAGCCATAGGAGTAAGCCCAGGTGCCGAAGCGGCCCTCGCCGCCAGCGTCGCAGACGGCCTTCTCCACCTTGGCCAGGATGGCGTCAAAGTCGCCGGCCTCGGCGGTCAGGTCCAGATCGCCCAGAGCCTGGGGATAGCCCATCAGAGGAGAGGGCAGGTCGGCCTCGATGAAGTAGCCGCCCAGCTCCAGCAGCCGCTGCAGCAGAGGAGCGGTGTGGGCGTCGTTGGTGCAGAAGTAGGCGGAGTTCTGGCCGTACTTCTTGATCCACTCGGGAGCCTTCTCCAGCACGTAGGCCTGAGCGCCGGGGACGCCCACGTCGGTGGTGGGATCGGGAGCGGTCTCCTGAACGAAGGTCATGCCGAACTCCTTGCAGGCCTCGGTCATGACGGCCACACGGCGGGACATGGTCTCATAGCTCATGTGACGGGGGAAGGAGATATGCACGAAGGTGTCGCAGCCCAGATCGTGAGCGGTCTTGATGATCAGATAGCCGCGGGAGACGAAGTCGTTGTTGCACACCAGGTCGGCGGAAGCGCCGATGACGGGCAGGTCCTCATGGGACTCGCCGGCGATGCACAGGATGTCGGGGCGGCGCTCCTTGACCTGCTTGAAGGCCTCGGCGGTGCCGGGGATGGCCTGGTTGACGATGATGGCCTTCATCTGGGCGTCATCGGACATATTCACGATGGTCTGGATGGTGGTCTCCAGCTCCTCGGTGAAGTTGTCAGGGTAGGTGGCCAGCTTCACCTTGTCGGCGCCATACTTGGCCTGAATGGCCTCAGCGCCGCGCAGGTCGTCCTCAGACTGAGAGACGGTGCCGGTGATGATGCCGATGTGCCAGTCGCCGGCGTCGGCAACGGGGGCGTCAGTAGCCGGAGCGTCGGTGGCGGGGGTGTCGGTGGTGGGAGCGTCGGTGTTGGTGTTGATGCTGGGGTCGTTGTTGCCGCCGCAGGCAGCCAGGGCAAAGACCATGGCCAGGGCCAGCAGCAGGCTGACATACTTCTTCATTGCGGATCCTCCTAAATTGTTTTTTGCAGTGGTCCGCCCTCCGGCGCCTTTTCGCGGCGGGGAAGGCCCATCCTTGTCTCGCTAGAGACAAGGAAAGCGGGCGCCCGCTTTCCGGGAACTGGATAGGCAGATACTAACAAACTAATATTCTACCAAAATTTTTCAATTTGTCAATATCTTTATAAAGCTGTCTGGTATCAAAAACCGGGCAGCTCAGGGGTCAAACACATACCGGTCCAGCCGCTGGAAGGCCTCCTGGACCCGGCTCAGGGGCAGGGCCAGATTGACTCGGATATGGCTGGGACCGTAGAAGGGCCGCCCATCCTGCCAGGCCACGCCCACGCTGTGACCCGCCGCCAGCAGCTCCTCCAGGGTCTTGCCGTGGTGGTTGCACCACCGGGTGCAGTCCAAAAACAGCATATAGGTCCCCTGGGGCTTGGCTGTCTCCACGCCGTCGAAATGCGCGGCAATGAAGTCGCAGGCGTAGTCTGCGTTGGCGGCCAATACCGCATTGAGCTGCCCGGCCCACTCCGCGCCCTGGTCGGAGTACGCGCCCATCAAGGCGTACATGGACAGCAGATTCATCTCGTTATAGTGGCTGCGCTCAGATTGGTGGACGACCCGGTCCCGAAGGCGCTTATTGTAGATAATGTGGTAGGAGCCCACAAAGCCCGCCAGGTTGAAGGTCTTGGTAGGGGCGTAGAGGGCCACGGCGCGCTGTTTGGCGTCGTCACTGACGCTCTGGGTGGGAATGTGCCGAACACCGGGCCGGACGATATCTGACCAGATCTCATCGGAGATGACGTAGACGTCATATTTTTCAAAGAGCTCCATGGCCTTTTCCAGCTCCCAGCGCTCCCACACCCGGCCCGAGGGATTGTGGGGAGAGCAGAGAATGGCGGTATGAATGTTATTTTGGGCGATTTTTTCCTCCATATCCCCAAAATCCATTCGCCACACGCCCTGGTCGTCCCGGACCAGGGGAGAGTGGACCGCCCGGTAGCCGTTGTCGGCCAGGGTGTGGGCAAAGCCCACATAGGCGGGGGAATGGAGCAGCACCGGCTCTCCCGGCGCGCACAAGGCGGCCAGGGCCGAGGCCACGCCGCCCAGCACGCCGTTTTCGTAGCCGATGTGCTGGGGCTCCAGGCCCTCTACGCCGTGGCGGTCGCGCTGCCAGCGGAGGATGGCGTCAAAATACTCTGGCCGGGGATCGAAGTAGCCAAAGGTGGGGTGGTCCAGCCGAGCGCGGATAGCGTCAGTCACGGCGGGGCAGACGGGGAAGTTCATGTCCGCCACCCACATGGGGATGAGGTCAAAGCCGTCCCGGATCGGGGCCAGCAGCGGCGGGGCGTCCACCGCCACGGCGTCCTTGCCCTTGCGGTCCAGGACCGAGGTAAAATCATACGTCATAAAACTGCCGCCTTTCATCGTGTTTTTACAATTATATAAAATTTCCGCCTCTGACGCAAGAGCGGAAAATTCACAGTCCGTTCAAGCAATTTATGGGACAGGTGTGGTAAACTGACTATATTGTGGAATTTGCCCGGAGATACAAGGAGGTCTGAAATGACAAAATACGAGAATGTGCAGCAATATACGGAAAAAATGGCGTCGCTGTGCCGGGAGAACGACGCGGTGCGGCGGGAGCTTTACAAGGAATTCGGCGTCAAGGCGGGACTGCGGGATGAAAACGGCCAGGGGGTCTTGGCAGGTCTGACCAACATCTCCGAGGTCAAGGCCTTTGAGATGGTGGACGGCGTGAAGACTCCTTGCGACGGCCAGCTGCGCTACCGGGGCTACGATGTGAAGGACTTGATCCGGGGCAGCACCGGGATGCGTTTTGCCTTTGAAGAGACCGCCTATCTGCTCATCTTTGGCCGCCTGCCTGACGAGGAGGAGCTGAGCAGTTTTTGCGAGGCGCTGTCCGTGTGCCGGACCATGCCCACCAACTTTACCCGGGACGTCATCATGAAAGCGCCCAGCGGCGATGTGATGAACACCATGACCAAAAGCGTGCTGACCTTGGCGTCCTATGACAAAAAGGTGGCCGACCTCAGCGAGGAAAACGCCCTTCGGCAGTGCATCGGTCTCATCAGCGTCTTTCCCATGCTGGCCGTCTACGGCTACCACGCCTATAACCACTACCGCAAAAACGCCAGTATGTACATCCACCGGCCCAATCCCCGCTACTCCATTGCGGAAAACTTCCTGCGGATGCTCCGGCCGGACATGAAGTATACCCCTCTGGAGGCCCGGGTGCTGGATGTGGCGCTGCTGCTCCACGCCGAGCACGGCGGCGGCAACAACTCCACCTTTACCACCCGGGTGGTCACCTCCTCCGGCTCAGACACCTATTCCGCCATGGCTGCGGCCCTGTGCTCACTGAAGGGCAAGCGCCACGGCGGGGCCAACATCATGGTCATGGCCATGATGGAGGACATCAAGCGCCATGTGAAGGACTGGTCCGATGAGGACGAGGTCATGGCCTACCTGGCCAAAATTCTGAACAAGGAAGCCTTTGACCACAAGGGCCTGATCTACGGCATGGGCCACGCGGTTTACTCTTTGTCCGACCCCCGTGAGGTCATCTTCAAGGGTTTTGTGGAGAAGCTGGCGGCGGAGAAGGGCAGGGAGAAGGACCTGGCTCTCTATAACGCCGTGGAGTCCGCCGCGCCCAAGCTCATTGCCCGGGAGCGGAAGATCTACAAGGGCGTCAGCCCCAACGTGGACTTCTACAGCGGTTTTGTCTACGAGATGCTGGGCATCCCCGTGGAGCTCTATACGCCCTTGTTCGCCATCGCCCGGGTGGCCGGCTGGAGTGCCCACCGCATGGAGGAGCTGGTCTCAGCCAACAAGATCATCCGCCCGGCTTACAAGAGCCTGGTGACACCCCAGGAGTATGTGCCAAGAGACGAGCGCCAGCGAGAGGAGTCTTGACCCGCCAAAAGCAAAGGCAAAAAAAGACCCGCTAGTCAGCGGGTCTTTTTTTGCCTTCATCGCCGATCAGCGCCAGCTTTTGCTGCCGGGTGAGGGCCTTGACGGCCCGCTCCCGGCGCAGGGCCGCCGAGCGGTCGGCGGCGGGCTCGGAGTAGACCAGCTCCACCGGAAGACGGGCGCGGGTGTACTTGGCGCCCTTGCCGGACTGGTGGGCCGCTAGGCGCTTTGGTAGGTCGTTGGTACAGCCGGTATAGAGGGTGCCGTCGCCGCAGCGGAGGATGTAGACCACATAACCGCTCATGACTCGTTGACCAGCTTGCCGGTCATATGGTCGATGGTCAGCTCCAAAATTTCCGCCCGGTCCAGGGCGCGCTCCAGCTCCTCCTCCACCGCCTGGGGGGAGGGGTTATATTTCAGGCCCAGCTGTCGGGCGATGTCCTCCCGCCGGGCCGGATCTGCGACCTTACGCACCCGGCCAAAGACAATGACGCTCTGGATGTTCAGCGCCCATTCGCCCTCACGGCGAAAGCCCTGGTCCATCACGCAGTAGCTCACCCGGTCGTCGGCAGTTATAGCGTCCAACTTGTGGCCCTCGCGGGCGCAGTGGAAGTAGAGCCTGCCGTCCAGGTAGAGGTGGTCCATGGGGAAGCCATAGGGGTATCCGCCCTCGCCGTGAACGGATAAAACGCCGCGGGGCTCTTGCTCCAGCACCTGGACGCACTGGTCCGGCGTGAGCGCCTGCTTTGATCTGCGCATGGGTCGAAACATGGCTGCGCCTCCTTTCACTTTGCGTCTCATTGTACCACATCCGCAAAGCGGTGTGGCGCAATGTGCCATCCTTTGCGGTTCCCGGCGAAGCCGGGGAGCAAAGGCGGCATAAAGCTGTACAACAGCCGTTTACGGCTATTGTATCACATTTTTTCCTCCGGTCAATGCCGAAAGCCTTGACTTGCCTTTGGCGGTTTAGTAAAATAGGTTTCAGAAAGTGAGAAAGGGGCGTGAGGGCGTGTACTATATCGGCGTGGACCTGGGTACCTCGTCTGTGAAACTGCTGCTGATGGACGGCAAGGGCGTCATCCACAACCAGCTGTCTCTGGACTATCCCCTGGAGTTTCCCCAGCCCGGCTGGGCCCAGCAGGACCCGGAGAACTGGAAGCGGGCGGTATTGACCGGTATCCCCAGACTGCTGGAGGGCTTTGACGCCGGCCTGGTAGCAGGCATCGGCGCGGGGGGGCAGATGCACGGGCTGGTGGTGCTGGACGAAGAGGACCGGGTCATCCGTCCGGCCATCCTCTGGAACGATGGCCGCACCGCCAAGGAGGTAGACTACCTCAACGCCGTGGTGGGCAAGCAGACCTTGTCCCAGCGCACCGCCAACATTGCCTTTGCGGGCTTTACCGCGCCCAAGCTGCTGTGGCTGCGGGAAAATGAGCCCGAGCATTTCAAGCGCATCGCCAAGATCATGCTGCCCAAGGATTACATCAACTACATCCTCACCGGCGTCCACTGCACCGACTACTCCGACGCCAGCGGCACGCTGCTGCTGGACGTGGAGCATAAGCGATGGTCGCCAGAGATGCTGGAGCTCTGCGGCGTTTGTGAGGCGCAGATGCCCCGGCTCTTTGAGAGCTGGCAGAGCGTGGGCACGCTACGCCCGGAGATCGCCCAGGCTCTGGGTCTATCCGAGAGCGTGACGGTCTGCGCCGGGGCGGGGGACAACGCCGCCGCGGCGGTGGGTACGGCCACGGTGGGAGACGGGGCGTGCAATATCTCCCTGGGCACCTCGGGGACAGTGTTCATCGCCAGCGACCGCTTTGGCGTGGACCCTCACAACGCCCTCCACGCCTTTGCCCACGCCGACGGACGCTGGCACCTGATGGGCTGTATGCTCTGCGCGGCCAGCTGCAACAAGTGGCTGATGGAGGAGATCTTTCAGACTGAGGACTACGCCGCCGAGCAAGCGCCTATCTCCGAGGAGGCCCTGGGCCGGGGCCCGGTGTTTTTCCTGCCCTATCTCATGGGTGAACGGAGCCCCATCAACGATACCGACGCCCGTGGCGCCTTTGTGGGTATGAGCATGGACACCACCCGTGCCGATATGACCCAGGCGGTGCTGGAGGGGGTGGCCTTTGCCCTCCGGGACAGCGTGGAGGTGGCCCGGTCCCTGGGACTTAGCGTGAACAAAAGTATGCTCTGCGGCGGCGGGGCCAAGAGCCCGCTGTGGCGGAAGATCCTGGCCAATGTTCTGAACATGGAGCTCACCGTTCCCGCCTCCGAGCAGGGCCCGGCCATGGGCGGCGCTATGCTGGCCATGGTGGCCTGCGGGGAATATGAGAGCGTGGAGGCTGTCTGCAAGGCGCTGGTCCGGGTGGCGGATACCATCTCGCCCGAGGCGGAACTGGTGGCGCGCTACGAGGCCCAGTACCAAAAGTTCCGGGCCATCTACCCCGCCATGAAGGATCTCTTTCCCGAGCTGCGATAAGAATGCCCCCGCCGACGTCGGCGGTCAAAATGATAAGGAGGCAATACGTTATGATGACAAACATCCCCGAAGTCAAGCTGGGCCTCATCGCCGTCAGCCGGGACTGCTTTCCCGTAGCCCTGAGCACCCAGCGCCGTAAGAACATCGCCGCGGCCTATCCCGGCCAAGACCTCTACGAATGCCCCATCACCGTGGAAAATGAACAGGACGCCGTCAAGGCGGTGGCCGACGTGAAGGCCAACGGCTGCAACGCCCTGGTGGTCTTCTTGGGCAACTTCGGCCCGGAGACCCCGGAGACGCTGATGGCCAAGCTCTTCCGCTATGACGGCCCCACCATGTACATTGCCGCCGCCGAAGGAGACGGCGACCTCGTCAATGGCCGGGGCGACGCCTTCTGCGGAATGCTCAACTGCTCGTATAACCTGGGCCTGCGGTGGCTCCCGGCCTATATCCCCGCCTATCCTGTAGGCACAGCGGCGGAGTGCGCGAAGATGATGGCGGAGTTCGTGCCCATCGCCCGGGCCGTCATCGGTGTGAAGAATCTGAAGATCATCACCTTCGGCCCCCGGCCCCAGGACTTTTTCGCCTGCAACGCTCCCATCAAGGGCCTCTACGACCTGGGGGTGGAGATCGAGGAGAACTCCGAACTCGACCTGTTGGTGAGTTATCAAAAGCACGCCGGAGACCCCCGTATTCCCGAGGTCTGCGCGGATATGCGCCGGGAGATGGGCCAGGGCCGCTTTTACGAGGATCTACTGGAGCGTATGGCCCAATTTGAACTGACGCTGCTGGACTGGGCGGAGGGGCACAAGGGGGCTCGCAAGTATGTGGCCTTCGCCGACAAGTGCTGGCCCGCCTTCCCCGAGGCCTTCGGTTTTGAGCCCTGCTACGTCAACTCCCGCCTGGCCGCCCGGGGCATCCCCGTGGCCTGCGAGGTGGACGTCTACGGCGCGCTGAGCGAGTACATCGGCGCCTGTATCTCCCAGGACGCTGTGACCCTGCTGGACATCAACAACTCCGTGCCCGCCAAGCTCTGGGAGGAGAAGATAAAGGGCCGCTACGATTACACCCTCACCGACACCTTCATGGGCTTCCACTGTGGCAACACCCCCAGCTGCAAGATGTGCGCAGACCGGGCTGTGAAGTACCAGCTGATCCAAAACCGTCTGCTGGAAAACGGCGGCGAGCCCGATTTTACCCGGGGCACCCTGGAGGGGGACATTGCCCCCAGTCCCATCACCTTCTACCGCCTCCAGTGCGACAGCGAGGGCGCCTTGCGCTCCTACATCGCCCAGGGCGAGGTGTTGGACGTGCCCACCGGCTCCTTTGGCGGCATCGGCGTCTTCGCCATTGCCGAGATGGGCAGGTTCTACCGCCACGTCCTCATCCAAAAGCGTTATCCCCACCACGGGGCCGTAGCCTTTGGCCACTACGGCAAGACCCTCTTCGAGGTCTTTAAGCTCCTGGGCATCCAGGACATCGCCTATAACCAGCCCAAAAATCTGCCCTATCCCACCGAGAACCCCTGGGCCTGAGGAAGCGTTCCCGGTCCGGCGACAGGTTTCCCTTGCTTTTTTCCAAGGAGCCGCTATAATGGGGAGTTGGACAAGTGAAAACAACTCTGCGTGCGACCCGCCGGGGGCTCCAACTGGGGTACGGTCGGGCGTTAAAAGGGAATCCGGTGCAAAACCGGAACGGAGCCGCCGCTGTAAAGGTCTCCTCCGTCGTGGGCGAAAGCCCGCCATTGCGCCTTTGGCGCGATAAGGCAGACGGAGAGCCAGGGACCTGAGTCAGAAGACCTGCGCAGAGGAAGTCCTCCACCGTGCATTGTGGACAAGGGACTGTGTGCAGAGGGAAAACGGCCTCTCTATTTGGAATTATTTTCCAAATAGAGAGGCTTTTTTATTTTGCGAAACCAGGAGGAAACGAACATGAAAAAACGGATGCTGAGTTGGCTTTTGGCTCTGGCCATGATCGCGGCCCTAGTGCCGGGCGCGGCCCTGGCCGCTCCGGTAGCTTGGGACGGTACGAGCCTGGAGGAGCCTGTCCAGGTGGACGGCGTCTACCAGATCGCCACCGCCAGCCAGTTGGCCTGGTTGGCCCAGGAGGTCAACGCCGGGGCTGCCACCGCCAGCGCCGTTCTCACTGCTGACATCGACCTGGGCGGCCAGGTGTGGACTCCCATCGGCCTGAGCAGCGCCTATCCATACAGCGGGAGCTTTGACGGCCAGGGCTGCACAGTCTCCGGGTTGTTCATCGACAACAGCTCCGCCGGGGACCAGGGCCTGTTCGGCTATGTTAAGGACGCTACTATACGCTCTGTGACGGTAGAGGGGCAGGTCACCGGCGGCGGCTCGGGTACTGCCAGCGGCGTGGGCGGCCTCATCGGTACCCTGGCCGGATATTCCGGCCAGGTAGTGATCGAAAACTGCGTGAACAAGGCCACTGTTTCCGGCAACCAGAATGTGGCGGGTATTGCCGGGCTCATCACGGGCAGCGGCGCGAAGACCATCCGCTCTTGTGCCGATCTTGGCACGGTCACGGCCAATGTCAGCAATGCCGGAGGCATTGTGGGTAACTTCTATTACAAGTGCACTGTGGAGGACTGCTATGACCGTGGAACGGTCACCGCCTCTGTGGGCAACGCCGGAGGCATTGCGGGCCTGCTCAACGACTATGGCGTCACCGTGCGCCGCTGCTATACCACCCAGGCTGTCGCCGTGGGAAAGAAGTCCAGCGGCAGCGTGGAGACCGCCACTGTCTTTTGCCAAGGCACCGACCCCCTGGCCACCCAGAAGAGCGACCAGGAGATGCGCGAGGCCGCCTTTACCGCCGCGCTGGGAGACGCCTTTTTGCCCGGTAGCGACGCCAACGACGGCTACCCCATCCTGTCCTTCCAGGTGGTTCGATACCCTGTTACCTTTACCATCTCTCCAGCCCAGGCGGAGGTGAGCATCTCCGGGGCCGCCGGAGAGCACGCCGGTGACGCCTGGACCTTCCGGCTCCCTGCGGGGACGTATCCCTACACGGTGTCTGCCTTTGGTTACGAGACCGCCGAGGACCAGCTTACCGTGACCGACGGCCCTGTCAGCGAGATGGTCGCTTTGACCGAGCTGGAGAGCAAGTCCCTGTCCTTCCTGATCGATCCCGCTGACGTCCAGCCGACCATCACCCTGACCTGGCAGGGCAGGGCGGTCACCCCGGAGGAGGACGGGAGCTACCGCCTGCCCTATGGGGACTACCACTACATAGTGAAGGCCAGAGGCTACGCCGCCGCCCAGTCCGACCTTACCGTCTCGGCTACCTCTCCGGCCACCATCCCCGTCACGCTCCAGCCCTCCACCGCCTGGGACGGCGAGAGCTTTGCCCAGCCCCAGGGCAGCGGCGCCGCTGACGACCCCTATCGGATCACCTGCGGAGAGGAACTGGCCTGGCTGGCCCAGCAGGTCAACGATCAGAGCAAGGGCGACCAGGCCAGCGCCATTCTCATGGGAGACATCGACCTGGGTGAGCACCCCTGGACGCCCATGGGCAACAGCTATTCTGTCCGGTATAAAAGCGTTTTTGACGGCCAGGGCCATACCGTCTCCGGCCTCAATGTCACCGGTGGGGAATACGCCGGGCTTTTTGGACAGACGGAAAAGGCTACCATTCGCAACTTGGTGGTCCGGGGACAGGTCACGGGCACTGGCCGTACTGCCGGCGTGGTGGGATATGCCTATGCCGACTGCCTGATCCAAAACTGCGGCAACGAGGCCGCCGTCACCGGCACGGGCAACTGGACCGCCGGCGTGGTGGGCTATATCGGTTCCTATTCCGACCAGGGCAGCAGCATCGTTGGCTGTTATAACGCAGGCCCCATTACCTCCCAGGGCGGCGCGTACGGCTATGCCGGAGGTATTTTGGGCTACGACTATGTGGGAGAAGACGTGACCTTTACCGACTGCTACAACACCGACTCTGTTACCTCCGGCGGCTATGCCGGGGGCATCCGGGGCTACGGCAGCTCTATGGCGGGGGCCATGGTCAACTGTTATAACGCCGGGACCGTCACCGGGGGCGAGGGAAAGACCGGAGCCATCGCACCCAGCGCCAGCAATAAGACGGCCAATTGCTACTATCTGGATACCGGCGCCGACAGCAATGAAAACGTCGCCGCCAAGACCGCCCTGGAGCTACAGCAGCCGGAATTTCTGGCGCTGCTGAGCGGCGGTAGGGAGACCTGGAAGCAAAATAGCGCCATGAACAATGGTTATCCCGTCCTGACCTGGCAGAAGGAGCCCCAGCCGCTGGCGGGCGGGGAGTACGAGCTGACCGAAAGCGCCTTTATCTGGCAGGCGGCCACCGACCCGGACACCGGTGAGAGCGTAGGCCAGATCACGCCCTACCTCCAGTGGAAGCCGGTGGCGGGCGCCGAGAGCTACACCGTCACCCTCTTTGACCAGAGCTACCACCCCACCGAGAACGGCCAGGACTACACCGTCACCGAGCGGCAGGCCGCCGCGGTCCAGGACGTGTCCGGCGTCAGCGTGGATCAGCTGCCTCAGGACCAGAGTCTGGAGACGGAAGAGGGCTGGCTGTATCTGGACCTGACCCAGACCCTCTCCCAACTGGGCGATGGCCGCTACCATGCCGCCGTGACCCCCACCGGAACGGCCCAGCCCGACCTGGCCTACGCCCAGGAGCACCTATTTGGCTACGATGTGCCCTATAACCGCCTCTCCCCGGTGACGGGCCTTGCCTGGGACGGCACCCGGGCCACCTGGACCCCCAAGGCGGGCTTTGGGGCGGGGGACGCCTATGTCGTCACCGTCTACAAGCTGGATGGCAATGGGGAGGTCCTGTCCACCCATATCCAGAGCGTTCCGGGCAGCTACAGCCGGGTGGACTGCTCGGGCAGCTTCGCCGTGGGCGGGCGCTACGCCTTCTCTGTGACCGCCCTGGCCGACGGCCCCATGATGGAGGCGCTGAACTATTCCGACAGCCTGGACTCCCGCCGCAGCGACGACCCCGCCGAGGCGGGAGCAGCCGGGGTCTACACGGTGACCCAGGCCCAGCGCCCCGGCGGGGAGCACGACCAGAGCTGGACAGCCATTACCACCGCCCGGGAGTGGATCGACCTTGCCAATGTGGAGGATGTGGACGACGTCTCCGGCGACCCGGACAGCAACCGCCAAAAGACCGCCTGGGGCAAGAAGTACTATCTGGCAGACGACATCGACTTCTCCGGCCTGGACGCCGACTACGCCGCCAGGACCAAGTCCATCGGTAACGTGACCCACCGCTTTATGGGCACTCTGGACGGAAACGGCCATAAGCTCACCGGCCTGACCCTATCCGGCGGAGACCGGGGGTTGTTTGAATACGTCGGCAGCACCGGCTGCGTCTACGGCCTCACGGTGGAGGGGGCCAATCTCCAGACCTCGGACAACGCCGGCGTCATCGCCCGCAACAACTTTGGCACCATAGAACGGTGCGCTGTGATCCGTGCCAACATTACCTCGGACACCGGGGCTATCGTAGGAGGCATGGTCAGCCGCAACTACGGCCTGATTCAGGACAGCTGCGTTCAGGGCGGCCTTCTGAACGCCGCCAGTATCACTGCCACCGGCCACGCCGGCTTTGCCGGGGCCAACGAATACGGCGGCGTCATCCAGCGGTGCTGGACCAGCATGGACGTCCAGACTCAAAGCGACTATGCCGGGGGCTTTGTGGGCCTGTGCTATGGTGAGACGGACGATCCCAGCCTGATCCGGGACTGCTTTGCCCTGGGCGACGTCTCCGCCCGGAGCTATTCCGGCGGCTTCGTGGGCCGCAGCGTCTATGAGGATTGCCGGTATGAAAATTGCTACGCCGCCGGGGTCGTCACCGTCACCGACACGGAGGGCCACGGCTTCATCGGCGGCAACAAGCCCGATTCCGCGTTCCAATATGATCAGTCTCATGGCGTTCAAAACTGCTATTATAACGCCGCCAGCCCTGCCGACGATAACTGCCCTGGGGGTGGCAAGACCCTGGCCGAAATGCAGACTGCCGACTTCGCCCGTCAGCTCAACGCCGCGGAGGAGCTGTGGCTCTGGGATGAGAGCGTCAACAGCGCCCTGCCTTACCTCAAGAGCGTCCAACCGCCCGTGCCGCCGGCGCCTGAGACCATCACCGTCACCGTCGTGCTGGCGACCTATGACAAGAGGGAGTACGCCTTCGTGCCCATGGGCCAGCCCATCTCCGTCACTCTGCCGGACACCGGCAACACGCGGGTCACCGACGTGCTGGACGCCGCCCAGGACCAGGGCGCTCTGCGCTATACCTACGCCACCACCGCCACCATGGGCCGCTACATCCATACCATCAACGACTACGCCGTCACCGCCCCCGACGGCTGGATGTTTACGGTGAACGACGTCCTTTCCAACGTCAGCGCCTCGCTGGCTGTGGTCCACGACGGCGACACCGTCTTGTGGTTCGAGGGCACCACGGAAAACCGCTACCTGCCGCCTACGCTGGACGAGCTGGCCGGCAGCGCCGTGGATTGGACCGACCTGGCCACGGTGGACGATCTGCTGGCTCTGGCCCGGAGCGAGGACGACGCGGTCCTGGCCAAACACTACCGCCTCACCGCTGATGTGGACCTGTCCGGCGTGGACTTTCCCGGCATTGGCTCGGCCCAGCATCCTTTTACCGGCGTCTTCCATGGCGCGGGCCATACCGTAGCCAACATGACCCGCTCCGGCGAGGAGAACGTGGGCTTTGTCAACGTCCTCAAGGGCGGCATGGTGAAGGAACTGACCTTGAAAAACGTGTCCGTCACGGGCCAGCGCAATGTGGGCGCGCTGGTGGGCTGGGCCCAGGCCGTGCTGGACCCAGCTGACCCCGGATCCAGCGCCGCGTCGCTGGTGGGCGGTTGCGCTGTCGTTGGCGGCACTGTCTCCGGCCAGAGCAATGTGGGCGGCGGCGTGGGTTGCAACGGCGCGGACGCCGACAGCCAGCTGGGCCTTTCCACCGCCAGTGCCGTAGACCGCTGCGCCGCCCACGTCACAGTCTCCGGCGACGGGGACAAGATCGGCGGCTTGGTGGGGGATAACCAGGGCAATATCACCCGGGCCAAAGCCGCAGGCGCCGTGAACGCCTCTGGGGCCGCCATGGTGGGCGGCCTGGTGGGGGATAACTCCGGTGCGGCGTATGACAGCCACGCCGCGGTCACGGTCACCGGCGGCAACGTGGTGGGCGGCTTTGCCGGGTCCAGTTCAGGCGTGGTGGAGCGGAGCTACGCTCTGGGCAGTGTCACCGCCCAGAGCCACGCCGGCGGCTTTGCCGGTTCCTTGGCCCGGGCCGATACCGTCCTCAGCACCGGGACGGTGACCGCCCAGGACTACGTTGGCGCTCTGGCCGGGACCCTCACTGGGAAGCTGGTGGGCCTGGCGGCTCAGGTCACCGTGAAAAACGCCTTTGCCTATTGCCCCGAGGGCCACAGCCCCATTGGAAACACCAGCCAATTCTCAGGCGAATCCAACGCCGCCGTTCTGGCCACCATGTCCCTGGCCGATGCCGACGCTGTGGCACACCAGGCCAAGGACCTCTTTGACCTGGACCTGGCGGGTGGTGAGCCGGTGGATCAGACCGCGCTGATGGACGCCATCGCCGCCAAGCTGACCCAGAGCGATGATAGCTGGACGGTGATGGACCTGGCCCGGTATTCCGCTCTGCCCGGCAAGACCGCCGCCACCACCGCCCAGGCCCGGCAAAGCTGCCTGGACGCGCTGATCGCCACCGCCGCCGGGGAGACGGCCACCGTCAGTGACCGGGCCCGGATCGAGATCGTTCTGCGGGCCATGGGAGTGGACTCCAAGGAGCTTTACCCCGCGGGGAAGACCGAAGCGGTGGATAACGCCGGGGCGTTGGCGGCCATGGACCTGACCATCGGCGGACATTACGCCGCGCCCTATGTGCTGTTGGCCGCCCGGCAGGGCAATGTCCAGCTCACTCAGACCCAGACCGACAGCCTGGTCAAGCTGCTGGCCGATGGGGTAGGGGACGGCCTTTTTGAGTGGGAGTGGGACGGGACCACCTATACCGACCCCGATACCGCCGGAGCCGCCCTGGCTGCCCTGGCAAGCTATGACACCGCCGAGGCCCGGAGCGTGAAGGACAAGATCCTGGCCGCTCTGCCCGGGGCCCTGGGCGAGGGCGGGACCTTCGGCAGCGCCAACTCCGACGCCATGGTCATCCTGGGGCTTCTGGCGGTGGGTCAGGACCCCCGGGAGCTGAAGACCGAAGACGGGGCCAGCGTGGTGGACGGCCTTCTCTCCTATGTGAACGAGACCAGGGACGGCTTTGTCTACGCCGGAGCGGAAAACGCCCTGGCCACCGAGCAGGGCTTCCGGGCATTGGTGGCCCTTGCCATGTATGACGGTGAGGGAAGCGTCGATTTCTACGACTTCAGCACCAACGCCGTTACGCCGGGCAAGGCCACCGGGGCGGAGGGCCCGGACCGGCCCAAGCCGCCCACCCCCAGCGGCGACAAGACCGTCGCCGTCACCTTCACGCTGAAGACCCACACCGAGACCTGGGTCAGCGCCACCACGCTGAAGCTGACCCAGGGCGCCACCGTCTATCATGCGCTGACGAAGGTGATGGCCGCCAACGGCATCACCGCCGTGGGCGCCGACGCGGGCTATGTCACCTCCATGACCTACCGCGGCAAGACCCTGGCCGAATTTGATAACGGTCCCAACTCCGGCTGGCTCTATCAGGTCAACGGCCAGGCCCCCAACGTGCCCTTCAACGCCTATACCCTCAAAGACGGCGACGAGGTCTTGTGGTACTACGCCGCCGACTGGACCCGTGACCCCGCCGCGTCCCGGCCCATCAGCGGCGGCCATGGCGGGAGTGTCGGCGTTGGCGGGAAGGAGAACGAAACGACCGAGGAGCCGGAAAAGCCACAGGAGACCGACAAGACTATCTGGCCCTTTGCAGACGTGACAGAGGGGGAGTGGTTCTACCCCGGCGTCAAGACCGTATACGAGAAGGGGTTGGTCATGGGAACCGACGCCAGCCACTTCAGCCCCGACATGACCACTACCCGGGCCATGGTCCTCACCATCCTGGCCCGGCTGGACACACAGGACCTTTCCGGTGGAGACGCTTGGTATGACAAGGCGGTGGCCTGGGCGGTGAACAAGGGCGTCTCCGACGGCACCGCACCGGAACACGATATCACCAGAGAGCAGCTGGCCGCTATGCTGATGCGCTATGCGGGGGAGACGCCGCCGGAGAATACAGGGCTCGACGCTTTTTCCGACGCCGGCGCCGTCTCCGATTGGGCCAGACCCGCCATGGTCTGGGCCACCGACCGGGGCATCCTCACTGGCAAGCCAGGCAGCCGCCTGGACCCCCAGGGTCAGGCCACCCGGGCTGAACTGTGCGCCGTGCTGCACCGCTACCTCACCGGCGAGAAGGGCCCCGCGCCCCAGCAGCCGGATCTACGAGCGCAGATGTTGGCGCAGAAGGCGGGGGCCGCCGCTTCGTGGCTGCTGAAGGCGGTGCCGGAGCCTCAGGTGGGAGACGTAGGCGGGGAGTGGACCGTGCTGGCCCTGGCTCAAAGCGGCAGCGCGGACCGGGACTATCTGAACGCCTATCTGGCCGCCGCAAAGGATACTGTGGCGGCAAAGGGCGGCCGCCTGACCAGCAGGAAGTACACCGAGTATAGCCGCCTCGTTCTGACCCTCACCGCCCTGGGCGCCGACCCTCGGGACGTGGCGGGCTACGATCTGACCGCGCCCCTTTGTGACTACGACGCAGTGGTGCGCCAGGGCCTCAACGGAGCTATCTGGGCGCTGATGGCGCTGGACAGCGGAGCCTATTCTGACGATCAGACCCGGCAGAAGTATGTGGAGCTGCTGCTGGAGCGGCAGCTGCCCCAGGGCGGCTGGAGTCTGACCGGGGAGGGAGAACCGGAGGCGGACGTGACGGGTATGGTCCTGCGGGCTCTGGCCCCCCACCGTGGGCAAGAAAGGGTGGACCAGGCGGTGGAGCGGGCGCTAGAGGCCTTGAGCGCTCAGCAAAATGCCGACGGCAGCTTTTCCAGCTGGGGCCAGCCCACCGCCGAGAGCTGCGCTCAGGTGATCCTGGCCCTAGACGCGTTGGACATGGAGCTGCGTGACGCGCGGTTTGTAAAAAACGGCTGCACGGCGCTGGACGGGTTGCTGGGCTTTTGCACACAGGATGGCGGCTTTGCCCACACCACCGGAGGGAAAGCGGACCTGATGGCCACCGAGCAGGCCCTGCTGGCCCTGGCGGCCTGCCTGGACTGACCAAGAGCTGTGACAGCCTATACGAAGGAGAGAGCGCACGATAAAAAGGGCGCGGAGGTCAAAGCCTCCGCGCCCTTTTTGCCGGGTCCAGGGTGATCGCACACAAAAAGGTGAATCAGCATTGACAATTTGCGGAAAAATGTGTAAACTGAGACCAACAAAGGGAGTAGCCTGCGCGACATGAGCCGCGTTGGCGCGTCGTCAATACGGCCCACCGGGCCCGGCGCGCGATGAAATGGCGAGACTTTGCCGTGGTCTGACATACGGCGAGGTCTCTTTTTTTATTGAAAACAACACAACAGAGAGCGAGGGAAACCCATGAGCGGGCAAGAGCTGGTTCTATTTATCGTCAAGCTGCTGGCGGGCACGGGCGTTTTTTTGGTGGGCGTCCATCTGCTGACGGCCAACATCGAGCAGCTGGCTACCGAGCGCATCCGGGGCCTGTTCAGCCGGACAGCGGACAAGCGCTTGGTCAACGTGGGCGTGGGCGCGGCGGCCACGGCGCTCATTCAAAGCTCGGGCGTTACCACGGTGCTCATTGTAGGCTTTGTCAATGTGGGCGTGGTCAATCTCTATCAGGCCACGGCCATGATCATGGGAGCCAACATCGGCACCACCGTCACCGCCCAGATCGCCGCCCTCAGCGCCTTTCCCATCACCACCTATGTGCAGATCTTTATTTTCATTGGGATCATGATGACCATGGTGTGCAAGGCGGATCCGGCCAAAAAGGCGGGCTTTATCCTGGCTGGACTGGGACTTATTTTTGCGGGGCTCGCTTTGATGTCCGACGCCATGAAGGCCAACCGGGACGGTATCCAGACGATTTTTGAGACGGTGAGCGATCCGCTTTTGCTGCTGCTCATCGGCGTGGTGCTCACTGCGCTTGTCCAGTCCAGCTCGGCCATCACCTCGGTGATCATTGCCATGTCGGTTGCGGGACTTACCATCGGCACCGGCGGGAACGAGGTGCTCTATATCATTCTGGGCACCAACATCGGCTCCTGCGTCACCGCGCTGATGTCCTCCTTCGGCGCCGGGGCCAACGCGAAGCGGACCAGCCTGATCCACTTGATGTTCAACACCTTTGGCTCGGTGATCTTTTTTGTTTTGCTGATGTGCTGGCCCTCGTTTATGGCGGTGACCTTCCAGCGGTGGTTTGGCTCCGCCGCCACCCAGATCGCCATGTTCCACACCTTTTTCAATGTCACCTGCACCGTGATCTTTCTGCCCTTCTGCGGCCTGTTTGTCAAGCTGTCAGAGCTTTTGGTGCGAAGCCGCTCCGCGGCTCAGACGGATACCTTTTTGGACGAGCGCATGTTTTCCTCGCCCGCATTGGCCATCGCCCAGCTGGAGAAGGAGACCCTGCGGCTGAGCGACCTGGCCATGGACGCCTTCCGTACCGCTTACCGTGCCTTTGAGCAAAAGGATGAGAGCCTGATTGCACCCACCCAAGAACGCATCGAAAAGGCCGGCGGCGTCTACCGCGACGCGGTGAACTACCTGGTGCGCCTGTCTGCCCAGAGCGGTCTTTCTGAGGAGCAGAGCATCTCCGACCTTCACAGTAACCTCAGCGACGTCATGCGTATCGCCGAGATCGCCGACAACCTGACCAAATACACCCGCCGCAGTATCAAGCGCCAGTTGGAGTTCTCCGACGCGGTGCGGGAGGAGTTGGGGGAGATGGTAGCCTGCGTGGAGCGGCTTTACGCGCTGACCAGAGAGCTGTTTGAAAAGAAGGAATTCCCCCTTCTGCTTCAGGTGGACGAGATGGAGGAGGAGTTGGACGCCTACCGTAAGCGGTTGACGGAAAGTCACATCCAGCGGCTGAAGGCGGGGGAGTGCAAGCCGGAGAGCAGCGGCGTATTCATCAGCCTGGTGTCCAATTTAGAGCGACTGGGCGACCACCTGACCTATGTGGCCCACACTGCCGTAGGTGGCGGGGATTTTGCAAGAGCCTGAATTCCTCTGTGCAAAAAGACCCGCTAAACCCGGAACTATGTGGGAAACGACCAGAAAGAAATGAAATATTTGGATAGATTTGTTTCATTTAGTATTGACACAGCAAGGGTAGATTTCCTATAATAAGTAAAAAAGGCAGGACTGCCCGGCCCCTTCGGGTTGGTCGCGATGCCTTCTCTTTCATTTTTCGTTCCACAAAGAAAGGAAATGGTAGTCATGAAGAAGTTTACCGCACTGATGCTGTGCGCGCTGATGGTAGTCGGCGTGCTGGCCGGCTGCTCCGGCAGCGACGCCCCCGCCACCCCCACCGACGCCGCCGCTACCGGCGCCGCCACCGATGCGCCCCAGACCGACGCCAAGCATTTCGTGATCGCCACCGACACGGTGTTCAAGCCCTTTGAGTACACCGACGCCAGCGGCGCCTTTGTTGGCATCGACGTGGACATCCTGGCCGCCATCGCCGCCGACCAGGGCTTTACATATGAGCTCAACAGCCTGGGCTGGGACGGCGCCATCGCCGCCTGCCAGTCCGGCCAGGCCGACGGTATGATCGCCGGGGCTTCCATCACCGATGACCGCAAGGCCAGCGGCTGGATGTTCTCCGAGGGCTACTACACCGCCACCCAGTGCATGGCCGTCTCCAGCGACTCTACCATCGCCGGCTTTGAGGACCTGGCGGACCAGACCGTGGCCGTGAAGATCGGCACCCAGGGCGCCGCCTACGCCGAGAGCCTGAAGGACCAGTACGGCTTCACCGTCACCTCCTTCGAGGACAGCCCCACCATGTACCAGGCCGTCCTGGGCGGCCAGGCTGTGGCCTGCTTTGAGGATACCCCCATCATGGCTGCCTCCATCAAGGACGGCGACCTGGCGCTGAAGATCGTGGAGGGCAGCGAGAACGAGGGCGCGCCCTATGGCTTCGCCATCTTCAACGCCGACAACCAGGAACTGCTTGACCTCTTCAACGCCGGCCTTGCCAACATCAAATCCAACGGTACTTACGACGAGATTCTGGCCAAGTACCTGGGCTGAGCTCATCCCCTGCGATACGAAAGCGCAGCGGGGCACCGGTCATGGTGCTCCGCTGCGCCTTACCATGAGTGAAAGGAGCCTTGCCCTGTGACCCAGATCTTATCCACCTATGGGCCCATGCTGCTGCGGGCCATGGGCCAGACGCTTCTTTTGGCGCTGTGCGGGCTATTTTTTGCCTGTATCCTGGGATTGATCTTCGGCATGATGAGCGTGGTGAAGAGCAAGGTCTGCAACGTCATCGCGCAGATCTTTGTGGACATCATTCGCGGCATTCCCATGATCGTGCTGGCCTTCTACGTCTACTTCGGTATCCCGGCGCTGGTGAACAGCGTGCTGAAGCTGGGCTTTAAGCTGAACTTCTCCGCGCTGCAGGCGGGTACCATCTGTCTGTCCCTCAACTGCGGCGCCTACATGGCGGAGATCATCCGCGGCGGCATCCAGTCGGTGGACAAGGGCCAGATGGAGGCCGCCCGGAGCCTGGGCTTGCCCTACTGGAAGTCCATGCAGAAGGTGGTGTTGCCCCAGGCCATCCGCATGATGATCCCCAGCATCATCAACCAGTTCATCATCACGTTGAAGGACACCTCCATCCTCTCTGTCATCGGTTTTCCCGAGCTCGTCAACACCACAAAAAACGTGATTGCCATCAATATGCGCTCCTTTGAGTGCTGGACCATTGCGGCGGTGATGTACCTGATCGTCATCACCACCTTGTCCAAGGTGGCCAAGCACGTGGAGAGGAGGCTGGCCCGTGGGCGCTGAACAGGAAAACATCAAGATCCACGTCTCCCATCTGAAAAAGGACTTTGCGCATCTGGAGGTCCTCAAGGACATCTCGGTGGACATCCGCGAGGGCGAGGTGGTAGTGGTCATCGGCCCCTCCGGCAGCGGCAAGTCCACCTTCCTTCGCTGCCTCAATCAGCTGGAGGAGATCACCGGCGGCGAGATCGTGGTGGACGGCTACGACATCACCGATAAAAAGACCGACATCAACAAGGTGCGGGAAAATATCGGCATGGTGTTCCAGCACTTCAATCTCTTCAACAATCTCAACGTGCTGAAAAACCTGATGCTGGCCCCGGTGGAGTTGAAAAAGGCTACAAAGGACGAGGCCCGGGAAAAGGCCCTCAGGATGCTGGAGAAGGTGGGGCTGGCCGACAAGGCCGATGTCTATCCCTCTCAGCTCTCCGGCGGACAGAAGCAGCGGGTGGCTATCGCCCGGGCGTTGTGCATGGACCCTGATATCATGCTTTTTGACGAGCCCACCTCGGCCCTGGACCCGGAGATGGTGGGCGAGGTGCTCCAGGTCATGAAGCAGCTGGCCGCCGACGGCATGACCATGGTCATCGTCACCCATGAGATGGGCTTTGCCCGGGAGGTCTCCGACCGGGTCCTCTTTATGGACGGCGGCTACATCGTGGAGGAGGGCACGCCTCAGGAGGTCCTGCTCCACCCCAAGGAGCCCCGGACCATCGACTTTTTGAACAAGGTGCTGTAACGGCGCTTTTGGCTGGCAGCTCTCCGGCGTAGGCTGAAGGGCTGTCAGCCCATCTATATGCACCCAACGAAAGGAAAGATGAAGTCATGACCCAGCGGCTGCTGGACATTTTAACACAGGGCCTGACCCGTATCCTGATCCCAGGCTTGACCATGACCATTCCCATGACGGCCCTGGCCTTTACGCTGGCCATGCTGGTGGCGCTGGTGGTGGCGCTGGCGCAGTTCGCAAAGCTGCCGGTAGCCACCCAGCTCTCCCGGTTTTATATCTGGGTCTTCCGGGGCACGCCGCTGTTGGTGCAGCTGTTTATCATCTACTACGGCCTTGGGCAGCTGGGGCTAAAGCTCCCCGCCTTTTTGGCGGGCGTGATCGCCCTGGGGCTTAACGAGGCGGCTTACTGCGCCGAGACCATCCGAGCATCTTTGGAGTCGGTGCCCGCAGGGCAGTTGGAGGCGGGGGAGTGCGTGGGGCTGAGCTGGTGGCAGACCGTCCGCCGGATCGTGCTGCCCCAGGCCATGCGGACTGCCTTTCCGTCTCTGGGCAACAGTCTGATCTCCATGCTAAAGGATACCTCTTTGGTGAGTAATATCACCGTGGCCGAGATGTTCGTGGCGGCCCAGCGGATGGTGAGTTTTTACTACGAACCCTTCGCCATCTATCTGGAGGTGGGGGCGTTCTATCTGCTCTTCTCCACCCTCATCACCAAGCTGGAGCGCTGGGGCGAGCGTAAGCTCAACGCCTACGAGTACAAGTAAGGGGGCGACGGTGTGCTGAGCGTTCAAAACTTGAAAAAGTCCTTTGGCGGCCAGGAGATCTTAAAGGGCGTAGACCTTTCCCTGGACAAGGGCGACGTGGTGGCCGTCATCGGTCCCAGTGGCGCGGGCAAGACTACGCTGCTCAGGTGCATGAACTTTTTAGAGCCGGCGGACAGCGGCCGCATGACCTTTGACGGCGCGGACTATGACCTGGGCCACATGGCCAAAAAAGACATTTTGGCCCTGCGGAAGAAGACCGGGTTTGTCTTCCAGGGCTACCATCTCTTTCGCAACAAGACCGCGCTCCAGAATATCACCGAGGGCCTTGTCACGGCCCGGAAAATGCCCCGGACCCAGGCCAACGATATCGCCCGGCAGATGCTGGAGCGGGTAGGCTTATCCGAAAAGGCGGGTGCCTACCCAAGCCAGCTCTCCGGCGGCCAGCAGCAGCGGGTGGCCATCGCCCGGGCCATGGCCACCGAGCCTGAGATCATCTATTTTGATGAGCCCACCTCCGCGCTGGACCCGGAGCTGACGGGAGAAGTCCTGGCTGTCATGCGGGACCTGGCCCAGAGCGGCATGACCATGCTGGTAGTCACCCATGAGCTGGCCTTTGCCAGAGGCGCCGCCAACAAGGTGGTGTTCATGGAAAACGGCGCGGTGGTGGAAACCGCCTCCGCCCGGGACTTTTTTGCCCGGCCTCAGACGGACCGGGCCAAGGAATTTTTACGGATACTGGACCATAACGAAAAGGAGAACGAACGATGAAACGCATACTTTCCATCCTGACCCTTGCCGCGCTGTGCCTCTGCCTGCTTGCCGCCTGCGGCGGTCAGGGCAGTGGCAATTTGCTGCACACCGTCCGGGAAAAAGGTGAGCTGACCATTGCCACCGAGGGCACCTGGGCTCCCTGGAGCTACCATGACGAAAACGACCAGCTGGTGGGCTTCGACATCGAGGTGGCCCAGGCTGTCTGCGACAAGCTGGGGGTGACGGCCCACTTTGTAGAAGGGGAGTGGGAGAGCCTTCTTATGGGGCTGGAGAGCGGGATGTACGACACCATGGCCAACGGCGTCAACATCACCCCCGACCGCAGCGCCAAGTTTGACTTCTCCACGCCCTACGCCTACTCCCGCACGGCCCTGATGGTCCGCGCCGACGATGAGCGCATCCAGTCCTTTGAGGACCTCTCCGGCATGACCACCGCCAACACCATCTCCTCCACCTATGCCGCTGTGGCTGAGAGCTACGGCGCCACCGTCATCGGCGTGGACGACCTCAACCAGACCATTGAGCTGCTGCTCCAGGGCCGTATCGACGCCACGCTGAACGATGAGGTCACCTACCTGGACTATACCGCCCAGCACCCGGAGGCCAACATCAAGGTGGCGGCCTATACCGATCACGCCGACAGTATCGCCCTGCCGTTTCGCAAGGTGGAGGCCACCGAGACCCTCCGCTCGGAGATAGACAAGGCGCTGGAGGAGCTGCGAGAGGACGGCACGCTGAGCGAACTATCCATGAAATACTTCGGCGTGGACCTCACCAAAGAGGCGTGAGCACATAAGTCCGGCTCGCGTATTGGAGCTAACATAAGAAAAGGAGCAGGCGAATCACCTTGGCAAAAAGCATCGACATGGTAAACGGCCCCCTGGGGCGCAAGATCATCCGCTACGCGCTGCCCCTGGCGGCCACTGGGTTTTTACAGCAGCTGTTCAACGCCGCGGACTTAGCGGTGGTGGGCCGCTTCGCGGTGGACGCCGCCGGGCAGTCCATCGGCACGGCAGCCCAGGCGGCGGTGGGGAGCAATGGCCCTATTATCGGCCTGCTGGTCAACTTCTTTGTGGGCATCTCCTTGGGCAGTAACGTCATTATTGCCCAGGCCATTGGCCATGACGATAAGGACCAGATCTTCAAGGCGGTCCACACCTCCGTCATCGTGGCGGTGCTGGGCGGACTGCTGCTGACGCTCATCGGCGAGCTGGCGGCGGGCAGCATCGTGGACGTGCTGGGCGTGCCAGAGGAGGCGCTGGACATGGCGGCTACCTATCTGCGCATCTATTTTCTGGGAATGCCGGTGATCCTGCTCTATAACTTCCTCTCCGCCATTTTCCGAAGCTGCGGCAATACCCGCACGCCGCTGGTGGCCCTGGCCTTGTCCGGCGTAGTCAACGTGGTGCTCAATTTGGTCTTTGTCATCGGCTTTCAGCGCAATGTGGACGGCGTGGCCATCGCCACGGTGATCTCCAACCTCATCAGCGCGACGGTGCTGTTTGTCTCGCTGCTGCGCACCGACCTTCCCGTTAAGATCACCCCCAGCAAGCTGCGGGTGGACAAGGGCGTGTTAGTCCGCGTCCTTCGCATCGGCGTTCCCTCCGGGGTGCAAAGCTCCCTCTTTTCCTTCTCCAACATCATTGTCCAGTCGGCGGTAAATGGGCTGGGAACGGTGGTGATGGCGGCGTCTTCGGCGGCCCTCAATCTGGAGGTGTTCGCCTACTACGTCCTCAACTCCTTTGGCCAGGCATGCACCACCTTTGTGGGCCAGAACCACGGAGCGGGGAAGAACGAGCGCTGCAAGCGGGTGCTGAAGCTCTGCTTGGGCCAGTCCTTTGTGGCCACCGGCATCAGCTGCGCTGTGGTTTTTGCCCTGGGCCGTCCGCTGCTGGGTATCTTCAACCAAGATAGCGCCGTCATTGATGTGGGCATGATCCGCTTGGCATATATGTTCTTCGCGTATCTATTCAGCTTTGCCCAGGAGATCCTTTCGGGCTACCTGCGGGGCTTCGGCATCTCGCTGCTCCCGGCAGTGTGCGCGCTGGTGGGCATCTGTGGGACCCGCCTTGCGTGGATCTTCACCGTGTTCCGTGCCCATCCCACCTTCACCACTATCATGCGGGCCTACCCCATCAGTCTGGCCATCACAGCCTTTGCCGTCTTTGCGGCCACGCTGTGGCTCCGGCCCTCAAAACGCTATCCGACCCAGGCGGTATAGCCCGCGGGGCGAGTCAGGGGAGCCTGGCATAGGAAAAAGCGTCGTCAGCCTTCTTGGAGGGCTGACGACGCTTTGTTTTATCCATCCATCCCGCAGGGGGTAGACGATTCGATCAGACGGCGGTCCTGGGTCACGGCATCGTAGAACCGGAAACCGCCGGAGAAGTTATACGCCTCATAGCCGTGCCCTGCCAGGATGCGGCAGGCAATGTAGCTACGTAGACCGCTCTGGCAAATGACGTACACCGGCTTGCCCGGCTCGACCTCGTCCAGCCGCTGACGCAGCTCGTCCACGGGGATATTCCGGAAGCCCTCGATATGGCCCAGAGCGTATTCTCTGGGCGTTCGGGCGTCCAACAGCGTCACGCTGCCGTCCCGGGGCAGAGTGGACACGTCCTCCAGCCGGAACTGCCGCACAACTCCATTGGCCAGATTTTCCACCAGAAAGCCCGCCATGTTCACCGGGTCCTTGGCGGAGGAGTAGGGAGGCGCGTAGGCCAGGTCCAGGTCCTTGAGGGCGATAGCGGTCATCCCGGCGTGGATGGCGGTGGCCAGCACATCGATGCGCTTATCCACCCCCTCGTAGCCGACGATCTGGGCCCCCAGGAGGCGGTAGGTGCCCTTTTCAAAGACCACCTTCATGGTCATCAGCTTCCCGCCGGGGTAATAGCCCGCGTGGCTCATGGGGGAGAGGACCACCGCGTCCACATCAAGCCCTGCCTTTTTGGCGTTTTGCTCGTTGACGCCGGTGGTGGCCGCCGTCAGGTCGAAGACCTTGAGAACGCTGCTGCCCTGACTGCCCGGATACCGGCTGTCCCCGCCGCAGATATTGTCGGCGGCGATACGGCCTTGCTTGTTGGCGGGGCCGGCCAGGGAGAGTAAAACGTCCTGCCCGGTGACAGCGTGTTTGACCTGGACGGCGTCCCCCACGGCGTAGATGTCCGCCGCGGAGGTCTCCATCCGGTCGTTGACCAGGATGCTGTCCCTGACCCCTAGCTCCAGGCCCGCGTCCTTCGCCAGGCCGGTGTCCGGGGTGACCCCGATGGCCAGCACCACCATGTCCGCGTGGAGCGGAGGAGCGTCCTTCAGCAGCACGTCTACGCCGACGCCCCTCTCCGTAAAGCCCTCCACCGTGTGTCCCAGTGCCAACTTGACGCCGTGGCGGCGTACTTCGCTGTGGAGGAAGGCCGCCATGTCAGCGTCAAAGGGGTTCATCAACTGCTTTGGCCGCTGGACGATGGTGACGTCCATTCCCAGCTCTCGCAGGTTCTCCGCCAGCTCCAGACCGATAAAGCCGCCGCCGGCCAGCACGGCGGATTTGGGGTGATGGGTGTTGATATAGTCCTTGATACGGAAGGTGTCCTCCACCGTCCGCAGGGTAAAGAGCCGCTCCAGTCCCACGCCGGGGAGCTTGGGCTGAGTGGGCTTGGCGCCGGGGGAGAGGAGGAGCTTGTCGTAAGACTCCTCAAACTCCGTCCCGGTCTCCAGGTTTTTGACGCAGACCGTCTTCTGCTCGGGGTGGATGGCTGTCACCTCATGGCGCACCCGCATATCTACCCGGAAGCGGGCAAAGAAGCTCTCCGGCGTCTGGAGGGTGAGAGCCCGGGGGTCTTCAATGACCCCGCCGATGTAGTAGGGCAGACCGCAGTTGGCGTAGGAGACATAGCCAGAGCGCTCAAAGACTACGATCTCCGCCTGTTCGTCCAGCCGGCGCAGCCGGGCCGCCGCTGTGGCCCCGCCGGCCACGCCGCCAATGATCACGACTTTCATATGGTTCCTCCTTGTAGCGTTTCAAGGCTCTGTTTTTTCGGTCTCGCACCAAGGTCTCTCTAGCGCGCTTGCTTTTGTACCGCTTCCACAAACCGACCCACAGCCTCCGACGGCTCCAGGGCATAAAGCAGACCGTAGGGCAGGGAGTAGTCCCAGTCCACTGGGATACTGACCAGGGCCGGATGGACCTCCTGCCAGCAGTCCAGGATCAGCAGTACATTCCCAGTCTGGGCGCAGCGGTTGAAGACCGAGACGTCATAGAATTGGGGAGTATCCTCAATTTGAATGGCCGGGTGATCCCGCTTCAGATCGGCGCGGATCTGATCGTTGACGGCAGAGTCGCCCTCCTTCACCATCATCAGCGTTTGGCCATAGAGGTCGGAAATACGAAGCCGCGTTCGGCTTGCCAGGGGGTGGTCCCGGGAGACGGCCACCATCTTCTGGCAGCGACCCAGGGACAGGAAATTGCACCGGCCCAGCCACAACTTTGAGTCGCATACGCCCATCAGGAAGTCGAACTTGTTCCCCAGCGCTCCGATCTCCGTTAAGATCCCGGTGTGGTCGTCCTCAAAGGGGATGAGCTGCAGGGTATAGTCCGGGAACTGCTGGCCCACCCGGTACCAAAGGTCCATAAAGGGCTTGGCCGGATTCAGCAAAGAGGTGCCCACCCGGAAGACCCGGCTGGTGGCCGCCATGGCCTGATGGGCGCTGTCGATGGAGCGCTTGGAGTAGTCAAAGAGGAATCTGGCGTCCTTATAGATGATCTCTCCGGCAGGGGTCAGCCGGATGCCTTGAGGCGTCCGCTCCATCAGGCGCGTATCCAAATGGGTCTCCAGAGCGTTGATCTGCTTCATCACCGCTGTGGGAGAGACAAATAGCTTTTCCGCCGCCTTGGTAAAGCTGCCGCAGTCCGCGGCGCAGACAAAGGCGGTCAGGAGAGGATTGAACATGGGCGCCCCCCTTTTCTTTAGCATAAACCTTTGGTTGATGCAAGTTTAACATACGGGAGATTCCCAGTCAAGGGGAAACGGGATATGATGGAGGAGAAAGGGAAGGGGGTGTTTTAGTGGCGTCGATCATCGTGTATTTCTCCCGGCGGGGAGAGAACTATGTAAGCGGGACCTTGAAGGAGCTGACCATAGGCAACACGGAGGTGGCGGCCGGCGTGATCCGGGAGCTGACGCGGGCGGATACCTTCTCCATCGAGCCGGTACAGCCTTATTCCAAGCGCTACAACGACTGCATTGCCCAGGCCCAGGCCGACCAGCGCCGGGACGCCCGCCCGGAGCTGAAGCGCTACCCGGAGAGCCTGGACGGCTATGACACCGTCTACCTTGGCTATCCTAACTACTGGGGAACGATGCCCATGTGCGTCTTTACCTTTTTGGAGCATTTCGACTTCGCCGGCAAGACCATCCGGCCCTTCTGCACCCATGAGGGCAGCGGCCTGGGCCACAGCGAGGCGGACATCCGGCGGCTGTGCCCGGGCGCTGTGGTGAAAAAGGGCCTTGCGCTCCACGGCGGGAGCATACAGAAGGTAAAGCCAGAAATCGAGAAATGGCTAACGGAAAACCTGTGAAAAGGTCACGGGAAATAGCGAAAAATGAGGAGGAAGTACACCATGGTAAAGCAGACCGCGGGCCGGGACAGCCTGGGGGAGTTTGCCCCCGAATTTGCCCATTTGAACGATGACGTGCTCTTTGGCGAAGTGTGGAACCGGGAGGGTCTGAGCCTGAAGCTGCGCTCGATCCTCACCGTCACCGTGCTGGTGAGCAAGGGACTGTTCGATACCTCCTTCCAGCATCACCTGATGAACGCCAAGCGAAACGGTGTCACCAAGGCCGAGATGGCGGAGATCCTGACCCATGTTGCCTTCTACGCCGGCTGGCCAAACGCCTGGGCCGCCTTCCGCATGGCGGTGGAGGTCTACAAGGATGATCCCGGCGTGGACGGCGGGATGTTTGGCTTGGGCCAGCCCAACGACGCCTATGCCCAGTATTTCGTGGGCAATAGCTATCTCAACCCTCTGACCGATCCCAAGGAGACCATCTTCCTGGCCAACGTCACCTTTGAGCCGGGCTGCCGCAACAACTGGCATATCCACCATGCCAAGAGCGGCGGTGGACAGCTCCTCCTCTGCACCGATGGCCGGGGTTGGTATCAGGAGTGGGGCAAGGAGGCAAGAGAACTCCATCCTGGGGACGTAGTCTATATTCCTGCCGGAGTCAAGCATTGGCACGGGGCGGCCAAGGACAGCTGGTTCAGCCACATCGCCTTTGAGGCCCCCGGCGAGAGCTGCTCCACCGAGTGGTGCGAGCGGGTGGATGACGAGACGTACAAGGCGCTTTAAGGGAAAACCGTCCGCTTTCCAAGGATAGCGAAAGCCCGGAGACAACGGTGTCTCCGGGCTTTCGCGTGTGCCGCGCGAGAAGAATGTTCTCCCGGCGTCGTTTTCTTTGTTATTCCATCCGTTTGCGGCGGCAGCTGACGGCATAGAGGGCGGTGCAGGCTGCGGCGGCCGCGATGCCCACGGGGGTGGCGATGGCGGTGGGAAGGCTCAGGCACTCGGGAGCCTGGATGAAATAGGTCACGCTGACGGCGGTCATAAAGGCGGCGGGCAGGGCGGCCATCCAGCCGCAGATGGGCGGATAGCCGTACTTGTGCAGGAATACCGCCCCTGTCCACAGCACGATCATAGCCAAAGTCTGGTTGGACCAGGAGAAGTACCGCCACAGGTACGTCCAGGGCAGCAGCTTGACGATGACAAAGCCCACCGCCAGCAGAGGGACGGCCAGCAAAGCCCGCTTTTTGGCGTTGGCCTGGTCCAGCTTGAACCAGTCGGCGATGGTGAGCCGTGCGGAGCGGAAGGCGGTGTCCCCGGAGGTAATGGGGCAGGCGATGACGCCGATCATAGCCAGCACGCCGCCCACAGAGCCCAGGAGCCCTGTGCAGATGTCAAAGACCACACCGCCCTGTCCCTGGGCGTCGATGGCGGCCTGAAGCCCCGCCATGCCGGCGGTCAGAGAGCCGTTGCTGGCATAGAAGGCCACTCCGGCAGCGGCCCAGATCAGGGCGATGATCCCCTCGGCTACCATAGCGCCGTAAAACACCTTGCGCCCTTCCCGCTCGGAGGTGACGCACCGGGCCATCATAGGGGACTGGGTGGCGTGGAACCCGGACACCGCGCCGCAGGCCACCGTGACGAACATCATGGCCCATCGGGGCGTTCCCGCCGGGTGAGCGGCGGTGAGGGCGCCCAGGGTCAGCTCGGGCATATCCGAGCCGTGAAACAGCAAGGTGGCCCCGCCCACGCCCAGGGCCATAATAATGAGGCACGCGCCAAAGACGGGGTAGAGCTTGCCCACGATCTTGTCGATGGGCAAAAAGGTGGCGGCTAAGTAGTAGAGCATGATGACAATGAGCCAGAGGTTTTGGCCCAGCCATTCCGGGGTCAGCCGGGCCAGCAGCCCGGCGGGGCCGGCGGCAAAGTTCACCCCCACCATCACAAGAAGCACCACGGAGAAGACCCGCATCAGCAGCGTGACGGCCCGCCCCATGTACCGCCCTACCACCTCGGAGATGGACGCACCGTCGTTGCGCACAGACATCATGCCCGAGAGGAAGTCGTGGACGCCGCCGCCCAGGATGGTGCCAAACACGATCCACAGATAGACCGACGGTCCCCAGCAGGCCCCGGCAATGGCCCCATAGATGGGGCCAAGGCCGGCGATGTTCAGCAGCTGGATCAAGAACACCCGCCAGGTCTTCATGGGAATATAGTCCACTCCGTCAGGATGGGCCACGGCGGGGGTGGGGCGGTCGTCTACCTGAAAGACCCGCTCCATCAGCTTTCCATAGATAAAATAGCCTGCCACAAGCAAGACCAGGGCGATCAAAAAGGTGATCATGGTTCTTCTTCCCCCTTACAGCTCCAAGCGAATACGGTTTTCTCCGTCCTCCCAGATCTGGGTGTGGTCCCGAAGCAGCTTTTTGAGTAAAAGCAGGGAGATGTCATCCTCCTGGCCCTGCTCAAAGAGCGCCGGAAAGGGCTCCGCCGAGGGCCAGACGGCGGTGAGCTCCACCGCCCCGGTCTCCTCGGAGTAGCCCGCAGTCAGCGTCAGGTCCAGCTCTCCGTCTATGCGGGGGAGAAGCTGGTTGACCACCAGTTCCTCCGCCGCCAGCTGCAGGCCGTTAGACTGCTTGGCCGAGAGGGCATACCGCTGGGCGAAGCGCTCCAGTCCGGCCATGAGGGCGTAGAAGTCAAAGCTGCGGCTCTTGATGTCGAAGGAGTAGGTGCGGACTTTCTGGATAAAGGCCCGGGTGCGCTCTCGGCGGGGCGCGCCGAAGATCTGCTCCGGAGGACCGTCCTCGTAGATCTCCCCTTGGTCCATGTAGAAGATCCGGGTAGATACGTCCCGGGCGAACTTCATCTCATGGGTGACGATCATCATGGTCATCCCCTCCTGGGCCAGGCGGCGGATGACCCCCAGCACCTCGGAGACCATGGTGGGGTCCAAAGCGGAGGTGGGCTCGTCAAAGAGCACGATCTCCGGGTCCATGGCCAAAGTCCGGGCGATGGCCACGCGCTGCTTCTGCCCGCCGGAGAGCTCGTCGGGATAGTTCAGGGCCTTGTCCCGCAGACCCACCAGCTCCAATAGCTCCAGCCCCCGGTCATAGGCCGCCTGACGGTCCCGGCCCAGCAGCTCCACCGGCCCCAGCATGATGTTCTCAATGACCATCAGATGGGAAAAGAGGTTGAAGGACTGGAAGACCATGCCCATCTTTTTCCGAAGCTCCTGGATGGGCGCGCCCTTTTCCAGGATATTCACCCCGTCGATGACGATCTCCCCGGAGGTAGGGGTCTCCAGCAGGTTCAAACACCGCAAAAAGGTGCTCTTTCCCGTGCCCGAGGGGCCGATGATGGAGATGACCTCTCCCTTTTCGATGGTGCAGTTCACGTCCTTCAAGGGCGTGGCGTTGGCAAACTCCTTGCGCAGATGTTTTACGGTGATCATTCCATCACCACCCCCTTTACGATCCGTTTGCGCCGTTTCGGGTCCAGCCGCTTCTCCAGGGCCGACAAGCCAAGTCCCAGCAGATTGGCCAGGGCAAAGTAGAGAATGGCGGTGGAGACAAGGGAGAAGAAGGCGTTGAAGGTCAGGCCCTGAACGATGTCGCTCACCCTCGTCAGGTCCTGGACGGTGATGCTGCCCACCACCGAGGTGGCCTTCACCATGGAGATGAACTCGCCCCGGTAGACGGGCAAAACGGTGCGGACGGCTTGGGGAGCGGTGACCTTCCAAAAGGCGCGGGTCTTGCCAAAGCCCAGGGCCTGGGCCGCCTCCAGCTGCCCGGCATCCACCGTCTCGATCCCCATGCGCATCATCTCGGACACATAGACGGCAAAGTTGATGGAAAAGCCCGCCACGGCCACCAGGATGCTGTTTTCCACATTCTGCAGCACCAGGAAATAGAGGATCATCAGCAGCACCAGCACCGGGATGCCCTGAATCAGCCGGACAAAGGCCCGGGCGGGGGTATGGACCCACCGGCGCTTGGAACGGCAGAGCATACAAAGCCCAAAGCCCAGCGCCGTGCCCAGCACCGCCGAGGCGGCTGAGATCAGGATCGTCACCCCAAGCCCTCGAACGAACATCTTCCAGCGGCTCTCCAAAAGGAATGTCTTATAGAAGCCATTCCACACATCGTCCCAAAAGCCCCGGTCCGCGCCAGCGGTCTCCTGGTCGCGGACGATGGCCACGATGCCGCCGGTATAGTCGGCGTCGGAAAAGAGCAGGGACTCCTTGCGCTCTTCGGTGACGGTGATGCAGGCCCCCGCCATATCGAAGCGCCCGGCCTGGACGCCGGGGATCAGCGCGGCGATGTCCATGTCGGTGATCTCCAGCGCGTAGCCCAGCTTGTGGCAGATACGCAGGGCGGCTTCGATATCGTAGCCCACGATCTGGCCGTTCTTCACAAAGGCAAAGGGCGCGTTGGAGCCCACCGTGGCAAAGCGGATGACGCCTTTTTCGCCTGTCAGGGGCAGGTCGGGCAGGACCCTGGCGTCCTCGTCGTCCCCAAACCAGCGTGCGTCCATCTCCTCCAGTATGCCATCCGCCTTCAGCTCCGCCAGGGCGGCGTTGACCTCATCGCGCAGCGCGGTGTGGTCCTTGGGGAAGGCAAAGGCGTAGGAGTCAGTTCGGAACATCTCCGGGACGATGCGCAATCCGGGGGTCTGGCGCAGGATGTCTCGGGCCAGAGGCTCGTCGGTGATCATGGCGTCCACCCGTCCCGCCAGCAGGGCGGCCACGATCTCGGGCTGGGCGTCGAAGTAGGACACCTGAGCGTCGGGCAGACGCGCCAGCGCCACCTGGTCGAACACAGACCCCGTGGCCACACCCAGCCGCTTGCCGTTCAGTGCGTCCAGCTCGTCGGTGGGAATACAGCTGTCCATCTCCACAGGTGTCAGGCTGTCCAGATATTCCTGGGTGGTGACGGTGCGCTCTACCGTGGCCTTTGCCCCGGTGGGCAGGATAAATTCCGTCAGACCGTACTCTGTGCCATTGTTCGCCCAGTCGTAGGTATAGCCCAGCCGGGTCCAGGGGTAGCCGTCATCTCCATAAGAGGCGGCGGTGTTGTCTTCAAACCAGCTCTGGTACCAATCCCCCCCGGTCAAGTCCTGGCCCACGGTGTTGGTGGTCACGTCCGGGTCAAAGGCGGGGCGCAGCAGGTCGGTCGGGTCGGCCCACAGGGTGGTGAAGTGGGTATACCCCGCGTCGGGGGGAAGGCCGATGAGCTGGCACAGCCGCAGCTCCCAGTCCTCCACGCCGGTTGCGTTGTCGGCGTACCACGCTTCAAACTCCACCGGGGAGAAGACCCAAACCGGCTCGGCGTCCACGGTGATGTTGGCGCCGTCGAGGTAGCTCTCCGGCGTGTCGTTCCAGGTGCACACCAGTACCCGGTCTCCCTGCTCGTTCCACCGCGCATAGGGGTCGTCCTGGGTCAGGGTGGTCTTGAGGGGCAGCAGCTCCTCCGGCTCGATGGTCTTGGCGTCCTCTACCGCCTGGGCATAGAGCTCCTCCACTGTCCCTGCCGCCAGGGCAGGGGAGACGCACAGGAGCGTCAACGCCAGGGCGAGGCACAGCCACGCGCGAGGCTTCATAGGAATGGTCTCCCTTCTCAGCGATTTTTCCAAAGGGTCAGAATGTTTTGGCCGTTTTCATAGGCGTACTCCACGCCGTCCATGGACTTTTTCACCATGAGGATGCCAAGGCCGCCGATGCCCCGCTCCTCAGCGGACAAGGTGACGTCCGGTTCGGCTTGCTGGGTGGGGTCGTAGGGCTTGCCGTTATCCACGAACCGCACCGTGAAGCGCGCCGGGGTCACAGCGCACTCCAAGCGCGCCTTGTCCGCCCCGCTATACCGGGCGATGTTGGAGAAGATCTCGTCCACGGCAATGTTCATCTTTATGATGGTTTTCTCCTCCGCCCCAGCGGCGCGCAGGGTATCCTCCACAAAGGCGGTGGCCCGCTCCAGCTCATCCAGCGTAGGTCTCAGCTCCAGCACGCTTTGGGGCAGGAGCCGCAGGCTCAGCATGGTGATGTCGTCAAATTGATCGGCGTTGCCCACAAAGGCGTCCACGTCCGCCTTGACCCGGCAACAAACGGTCTGGGCGTCCACATCGGTCAGGGCGTTCAGCGCCGCCAGGAGCCGGTCCTCGCCATAGAGGGCGTTATCCTTGTCGTTGGCCTCGGTGACGCCGTCGGTATAGAGGAAGATCTCATCTCCCGGCGCTAGCGTCAGCTCCCCAGAGCGGTAGCGGACGCCCTCCATGCCGCCCAGGACAAAGCCGGGCTTTGATTTGAAGTATTCAAACTGCCCGCCCCGGCGGCGGACCAAAGGGGGATTGTGTCCGGCGTTGGCAAAGGAGACAGTTTGGGTGGAAAAGCGCAGGATGCCCATCCAGCAGGTGACGAACATCTCCGCGTCGTTCCCCTCGCACAGCGCCTGGTTGGCCTGGGTGAGGATGGCGGCCACGTCGCTCTCCTTCTCGGCGTAGCTCTTGATCAGGGTCTTGGCCTTCATCATGAACATGGCCGCGGTGATCCCTTTGCCCGACACATCGGCGATCAGAAAGGCCAGGCGGTCGTCGTCCAACAGATAGAAGTCGTAAAAGTCGCCCCCCACCTCCCGGGCGGTGTCCATCTGGGCGAAAATGTCAAAGTCCGTGCGCTGAGGATAGGGAGGGAAGACGCTGGGCAGGGTAGAGGACTGGATGACCTTGGCCACCTCCAGCTCCTTGTCCAGCCGGGCCGCCGCCTGGGCGATATAGCCCTTCAGGGTGAGGACGGTGGAGTTGATATCGTCGGACAGGGAGACGAACTCCTCGTTGGTGCGCACATTCACCGATACGTCCAGATTGCCGCCGGTGATCTGGCGCAGGCTGTGGTTGATCTCATGGATGTTCTCCACCACCAGCTTTTTGATCAGGAGATATACCAGCACGAACAGCGCGGCAAAGACCAATACCTCCATGAAAATGGTGATGAACACAGAAAGATCCCGGGAGAAGACCACGTCGCTTACCGGGGTAACGGCGATGATGTAGTAGCCTTCGGTGACGGTATACATACCGTAGCACCGCTCCCCATAGGCCGTGCACGCAAACCGGTCGTATTCCGCCGTGGCGGCGCTGTCCAGCCAGATGCCGGCGGCGGACAGATTCTCCCCCTCGTCCCCGTTGGGGCCGCTGACGATGGTCCAGTCCTCGGCGGCAATGATCAGGTAGCCGTTCTCTCCCACGTGGCGGTTTTTAGCGGCGCCCACTACACGTTTGTCGATGTCCTGGCGGAAGCGCCGTGCGTTGTAGCCCACCTGGACAAAGCCGCCCCGGTCCAGCGCCACGCCGGCGTATTTCATATAGGTCTTGCCGTCCTTGGCTACGGGCTGATAGCTCTGCACATATTCCGAAGCGCCGTCCAGCAGGACCAGGAACTCCGCGGACTGCTGGCCGGAGGCCATGTCAAAGCCAGGGTAGCCCAGGGTGGAGGAATGGGTGATGATGCCGTTTTCGTCTACCACGTTGATCTCGGAAAAGTCGTTGCCCGGCTTTTGTCGAATGGAGGACAAGACGATGCCGTTGATGTCCTTAGCGGCGTTGAGGTCGGCGGCTACGCCCCGGGTCAGCTCCAGCAAATTGGCGTCCGAGGCGTCCAGAATGTCCCGCTTGACGTCGTCCAGATTGAGCTGCAGGAGCTGGCGGTTACTGTCCTCCGCGGAGCTGGTCTGCAAAAACCAGGTAAACACGCTGGTGGCGCAAAAGGCCACCAGCACCACAGCTGACAGCCATTTGGAAAAGGTCTGGGTCAGCTGGCGGTGCTCCCGGTCCAGGCTCTTGCGCTCCCGTCGGCTCAGCAAGGACACCAGGGCCACCGCGCACATCACCGCGCAGCCGTTGGCCAGGATCATGGGCCCCGCGCAAAGGCGCACAAAGCCAAAGGCCACCCGCACGTCGGCCATGTTGGTGAAGAAGACCATCAGCATATGAAACACTTCCGTGACCGCGCCGATGGCGAAGCCGTACTGCCAGGAGGGGGTCTTGTCGTCAAACATCCACTTGCGCAAAACGGCGGCAAAGCACCCTGCCAAGACTGTAGACACGCTGCAGGCCAGGCGGGTGTAGGTCCCCGCCCCCCACAGCACGGCAAACCACCGCTCCGCCCCGCCGATCACGCCGGCGATGATGCCCGCCGGGGGGCCGAAGATCAGCCCCGCGCACAGCGGCGACGTGTCCCGGACGTTGATGATGGCGCCGTCGATGGGCACACCGAACTCAGAGCCGATGACCGACATCACGCCGAAAATCAGCCCGAAGAGGAGCTGCCGCCGACCGCTCTTTCGCCTTGCCGGGGCGGTTTTCCCGTTCCAGAGGTATAAAAGCACCGTGACGACCACCGGGCAGGCCCCGGCCAGGGCCAGCTGCAAATAGGCCATGGCTTATTCGATGGTGAGGATATCGGCAAAGCCGGTGACCTCCAGGACCTCCATCACATACTCGTTAACGCCCCGGACCACCATGCGGCCCTGCTTGTTCATAGCCTTTTGGGCGGAGAGCACCACACGAAGGCCCGCGGAGGAGATGTACTCCAGTGCGGTGAAGTCCAAGATCAGCTCGGTAACGCCCGCCAGGGAGTCCTTCACCTCCGCCTCCAGCTGGGGAGCGGTGGTGGTGTCCAGCCGGCCCTCCAGGGCCAGGGTCAGAGTGGTGCCGTTCAGATTTTTGGTAATGGTCATGGTTCAGATCTCCTCTCCATTCAAGCGCTTACTTGCGCTGTCTTAACGTGTCTGTATCCAACATATCCAAACTGCCCGCCAGCTCCACAAGCTCCGTTTGGAGGCACAGGACGTTCACCGCTGTGGCCACAAAGTCCATGACGATATTCAAGGTAATGGCGATGGTGATGGCCTCGGTGGGAACATTGAGTTGGGTGAAGAGCATGGTGTAGCACGTCAGCGCCCCGCCGGGCACCGGCGGAGCCGCCACCGCCAGCACCACCGCGATCAGCAGCGCCGACACCAGCCATCCCGGCGACATCTCCACCTGGTAGAGTTCGCCCATACAAAGCCCCGCCGCCAAAAACAGCGTAATGGCGCCGGGCATGAATACCACCTGGCCCAGGGGAATGCCAAAATTGATGATGCGCTTATCAATACCAAGGTCCTTTTCGCAGGCATCCACATTGGTGGAGAAGGCGGCGGAGGAGGAGGCGGTGGACAGGCAGATGAGGAAGGTGGGAAAGAGCTTTTTCACCAGCGTCCCGACGCCGACCTTCTTGCGGATGGAGACCATCAGCAGATAGGCCGCCACCAGCACCGCCTCTCCCAGTAGCACCAGCAGAGGCCACTTGTAGGCCCCGGCCAGGGCTTCGAAGTTCTTATTGAGGATCATGGTGAAGATACTGCCAAAGACGAACAGGGGGACCAGGGCGCTGATGCCCTCCATGATCAGCTGGACGATGTAGTTGCTCTGCTCGATAAAGGACGCGGCCACGGTGGTCTTGCTCCCCAGCACCAGAAGGGCCAGGCCGATCAGCACCGCGACGAAGATGATCTGCAGGGGATTGCCCTCGGTAAAGGGAGTGAAGAAGTTGCCGGGCACAATATCCAGCACCATCTCCAAGAGTTCCCGGAAATTAAAGGAGGCGTTCCCCGAGCCCGACAGGGAGAAAAAGGGCAGAAACAGCCCCAGCATCACAGCGCCCACCAGCAGCGAGATGGCCAAAAACCGCCCGATCATCTTGCTGCCGATGCGGCCCAGGGTAGCGGTATCGCCGATGCTGTAAATGCCCCAGGTCACCGACAAAAAGATCATGGGCCCGGCCACGGCGGTGAGAAGCCCCATGAAGGTGTTGAACAGGGGAGACACCAGATCCTGGGACAAAAAGAGCCGGGCCTCCTCGGGCAATAGCAGTCCCAACAGCCCGCACACCACCGCCAATACGATGGAGCCCAGCAGCATCAAGACCTGGGAAGGCTTTTTCCGCGGCGGGGCAAAGCTGACCAGGTTGACCCCGTTTTTGTACTGCCAGCTGGGCGCCGCGCCCATCCCCGCCAGCAGGCCCCGCAAAACCTCGCTGTCGGTCTCCTCCTGGGAGAGGGCGGGGTCGACGCGCTCGCCGGGGAAGGCCAGCTCGATGCGGCTGCGGCCCAGCCGCTTGACGCACCGGATGGAAAAGGTCCCTGACTGCCCCAGAGCCTCCTGGTATTTCAGCAGGGTCTCCTCCATGGTCAGACGTAGCCGCAGGCAGTCCTTTCCCGCCAGGCCGCTGGCGCGCAGGAACTCCTCCGCCTGGGCCGCCGCCAGATCGATATTCTCATTGGTAAGGTCGGTCATCGACATATGTAGTCCTCCGTTGTGTGGCAAAATATTGGAATTATTTTACCACAAAAGAGCTGCTTTGGGAAGTGGAAGTTCTTTGTTTTTACCGCATGACAGAGCGGGGGCAAGCCCCCGCTCTGTCATCACGGTGTTTTTGCTCGGTCAGCCCGCCTTGCGCTCCAGCATACGGCCCAGCACCGCCACCAGGCGGTCCATCTCGCCGTGGGTCAGAGTACCCTTGGGGTCGGGGGTCCAGCCGTTGGCCGCGCAGGCGGCCACGTCACCCTTGGCCCAGGAGCTAACGCTGTCGGCGTAGGCGTAATCCTCCGGCAGCTCCTGCTCCAAGGAGTGCCCCGTCAGCATACGGCAGAACAGCGCCGCGAACTGCTCGTTGGTGATGGGGTCCATAACGCCGAACTGGCCGTCGCCGTAGCCCTTGGCCAGGCCGGTGGCTCCGGCCCAGTGGATGGCGTCACGAAGGAAGGCGACATTGGGCTCATCGGTGAAGGGATACTCCCCCTCGGGAGCGGGAGAGCCGGCCAGCTTCCAGAGGTTGAAGATGGCCACGCCACGGGTGACGGAGTCGGAGGGGACGGCCACCACCACGTTGTCGGCCACGGCCTCGCCGTTCATCATCACGCGGCTGCCCACGCCCCTCTGGGTGCCCTCCAGCTCGACCAGGGTCTGCTCGGTGGGCCAGCGCAGGGTGGCGCCGTCAGTGAAGGTGAGTTCGCCGCTCAGGGCCAGGGCGGTGCCCTTCGCCGCCGTGCAGTTCAAAGACGAGCCCACGCTGAGGTTCCCCATCACGTTGACGCCGTAGCAGACGGTCTCGGCCCCCTCGGCAGGAGCGGCCATCAGGAACAGCGAGCCGTCGCCGGAGATGGAGGTGGAGCAGCTGCTCACCAGGGCGGTGGCAACGGCCTCGTCCGCCTGGCCTTGGACGGAGATAAAGTTGCTGCCCTTCAGGGTGATGGTCAGGGTGTCCTTGCTCTCCAGGAACAGCTTCTCTCCGTTTCCGGTGAAGTTGACAAAGTGGAGCCCGGCGGCGTAGACGTCGTCGCCCATGTTCTCCCGCACAGACTGGGTGACCCGGACGTTTTCCAACGTCAGGGCGAAGTCGGTGCCCCCGGCCTCGTTCTGGCCCAGGTCAGTCAACGTGACCACGCCGCCGTTTTCAAAGGTGTGGGTGGCACCTTCGGCGGTGGGGACTAGCGCCGCGCCGCCCAGATGGAGGGTGGGCTCGGTGGGCAGGGTGGGAATGACGTCGCCCTCGGCGGCCAGGGCGGTCACGCCCAGAGCGGCCGCCAGCACGCACACGCACATCAGCAGGGATAACAGTCTCTTTTTCATACCATTGACCTCCTAAATTTTATGTGCTTGAATGCCCCTCCTTGGGGCAAACGCGCCGTATGCCCCCGTTTCAGCGCGGGGAGCACCTTAATCATAGCACACATTTCCCTGGAGAAAAGTCACAGGTTCGTCACATTTTTGAAACGGGTAGAAATCCGCCCCGGGCTTTTGCTATGATGTAAGCGTGAAATTGTCATAGAGCGGGGCATGCCCCGCTCGGCCCTGGGACCCAGGGCCAA